>VTLG01007495.1_pt1 | contig 59656 bp, 101 predicted proteins | sample 4694571 | NCBI WGS metagenome assembly VTLG01 (sample SAMN12604809, study PRJNA352737) | marine metagenome | biome: ENVO:00000447; feature: ENVO:00000209|ENVO:00000569|ENVO:01000036; material: ENVO:00002151; isolation source: viral sequences binned using virsorter ...
TATCAAAATTTGTATTGGTCGTTGTTCCCCAAGTACCAGCCTGTTCTCCAGTACCTATCTTTTCTAAACCGTTATTTGAAGTATATGTACTTGCCATCTTATTCTCCTAGACTGTCTTATCTGTCCAACTATCACCCGTATGAGTAATTTCTGTCCAGCTATCACCTGTATGTGTAACTTCTGTCCAAGTCACAGTAACACTTGGAGAAATTTCTGTAAATAATAAATCACCCACAGATGTTTGTGTAAAGTTTAAATCCTGAGAAGAAATCCCTACAAAAGTTCCTACACCTGCTGTTGTTTGTGTAACATTGAAACTATAATCTAAATCTCCAGATTCTTTAAGTCTATATGCAACGGATGTTTCTGTAAAATTAGCAGATATTTCTGAACTAGCCCCAGCAGAAATAAAAGTTCCTGTTGAGGTTTGTGTAAGGTTGGCAGACATAGTGGTTTCTCCAACAAGTATTCCAACTCCTACAGAGGTCTGTACGCCAAGACCATCCATTTCTGCTACACCAGTAGCAATAATACCGTCATCACTTAAAGCCTTAACCGAAAATGGAACGCTTCCTAACATTACTGTGTCGCTTCTTCTTTTGTTTTAAATTCGTCTTTTTCTTCCAAAGACTTTATTAAAGCACTGGTATAGGCGTTCTTGGCAACTCTTATTGGATCAAGCTGGAAACTCAATTTGTCTTCTTGAGCCGTCAGTTCCCTGATTTGCCTTATAATATACTTCTGCGGATCAGTCATAGAATCAATCTTATGATCTGTTCCGTTGATATTGATTACGTTATCGTTCATCAATCAGCATCCTCTATGGTTAGTTCACCAGCATCAGCTTGTCGTTTGATTTCAGCGTAGTCTGTGTTGTCTAAATTTATAGGAACACTCCATTCTTTGCCATCTATAGTAGCTTTTATAGAAGAGATTAAATTTGAATTTGTTACATCTTTTACATATTTAGCTGACGTTATATTTAATTTACCTATCATATAATCTCCTACAATTCTGATTTAAATTCAATATAAGCATCAGCGTCACTTCCTGCTCTAAACATTCCTGGTGTACCTTGTTCGTTATTATCTGATATTGTTCCAGCAAATTGACATTGTTCTTTAGTTGCCCTATTAAGTGAAAGACTTGATGCACTTCTATCATTACCAACAGCACTAAAAACAAATGTTCCATCAAAAGTACAGCCTGGTGCTGCACGCATTGTATTTTGTAAATGGTACTCTGCTATAAAAGTTGTATCACTCCAAGCTGCGGCAGAACCAATAGAATCATTAGTTGAATCAGCCAACCATTTTTGATAATAGCGTTGGCACTGGGCAAGATTCTCACCATAAGAAATATACTCGAATGGTGTAGCCACCTCGCCTAATTCAAACATTACACCAGTAATATAAACATCATAAGCAGTATTAGCCATAACATTTACTTGTCCTACAAACCGATTAGCATTAGTTACACTTGTCCAAGTTTGGCTTAAAGTACCACTAGTAAAATCAGAACCAGCACCTAACCCCCATTGAAGAGATAATGAATGGTTTATATCATCATCAAATGCACCAGTTGTATCAGCAGGAAAAGTAATAGTTTTATGTTCCCAAGTATCGGCAGAACTAATAGTATAGGATTTTGAAACTTGTCTTGTATTATCTGCATCATATAATTCCAATATATATGTACCAGTTAAACCAGACCTTATCCAAAATGAAACTGTTACAGCTTTTGCATCTGAAGTGCCTTTACCTATTCTTTGAAGAAACTGACCTTCAAATCTTTGCTGTATCCAAAATAATTCATCTGCTGCCAAAGCACTCTCTACTGTTGTTATATCTATCTTCAATGAATTATTAAATCCATTTGGTGCTGTACTATCTTGAGTTATTGTTGCAGCTAAGTTATCTAAATTTGCCGTAGATACATACCAACCATCAACAGTTGATATAGCACCTAAAGTTGTTGATGACGTTCCCCTTTGGGCAACAGACATATCTCCATTCCGAATCATATTACGATTAGCCAAAGAAGACTGACTGCCTATCAAGGCTGCTAATTCTGCTGCTTTACTCATGCTAAATCTCCGTGTACTACTATATAAATATTTGCATAATCATAGTCCGTTCTGTTGCTACTTGAATTTACATAGTAACTTTCAAAGTCAAAAGAACCTGCTGCCATAGTAGTATTAGTAGTATCACTTCCTATTACAACAGAAGAAGAACCATCATCATCAGCACCAAAAGTTACGGCATAAGTTGCATTACTCATATCATTTGTAAAATGTATTCCAAAATCACCTGTACCATCGTCATCTATAGAACTAATATTATATCCATCTACACTTGCTGCTGTACCTGTGCCTTGAAAATGTGTCCAAGCCTTTGCCGAACCTGCAAACACCACACTCGTTGCTACAGAGTTATTGCCACTTGCATCCTTTAACGTATTTACTCTTAGTTCACTTGCCATTACGCTAAATCTCCTGCTGATTGAAAAACAACAACGTCACTATCTGTCGCTGCACTTGAATATATTTCAACTACATATGATCTAAAAGAACTAGTCGCTGTCTGAGCATCACTATATATCAAACCAAGATGTCCACTAGCAGAGTCAGCACCAACGGCTGATGAGTAATCATTATTCACCATATTGTTTGTAAAAGCACTAGTGTAATCCCCTGTTCCGTTATCTGTTAAACCACTTACATTATAACTATCTCTTGTAGCAACAGTGCTTTCACCATCAAAATTGTGCCAAACTTTAGTTAAACCCTGTTGCAAGTTTGTTGTAGTAGAACCAGCCTCTCCTGTAACAACAACACTTCCTGCCGTTGTTACACCTGTTATTGTATCTACTTTAAGTTGACTAGCCATTATGCTAAATCTCCTGTCCAAAGCATACTCATGCTTGTTGCATCTCTTGCTGCCCCAGCAGAACGATTAAAACAATATATTCTTGATGCACTTGTTAGCTGGTCAAAATTTCCTGATATGTAATCATAATTTCCATCGCCTGAATCATGTCCTCCACTTAAACTTTGAGTGCAGTATCCCTCATAATTAAAGTTATTTGAAAATGTCCATGTAAATTCTCCTGTTCCATGGTCTGTTATAGAACCAACATTTAGAGAATCACTTCTAGCTGTTGTTCCTGCTAATGTCATATTAATCCAACCTTTAGGCAAAGCAGCCACCATGTTTTGACTTTTATTAGAACCATCAACATAGGTAGAATTATTATTTACCTTAACATTTGTGCCACCACTACCTGCTTTATCTACGATTGTATCTACATTTAACTGACTTGTCATACGATACTCCAATAACCATTAACAGTAACTGTAGCATTGTCCTGTGTTATAGGGCCAGCACTCACACCATTCTCATCACTGTCAATTGTAATGTCTGCTGTTATACTTTGACCATTTAATCTTATGATACTGTTGTTTCCTTTAAATGGATAGCGTGTATCTGCTTCAGTTTTAGTGTAAGCATTGTTTACGCTAAATACATCGTACACAATCATCTCAACTACGTCATCGGTACTTGCACCTGTTTCTAGTACAACCGTTGTTCCTGTTGTCGCTGTATAGTCTGTTCCTGCCTTTAACAAAACACCATTCTGATACACATCCATGTACAAACTGTCGTTGTAAGACAGCGTTAATGAGTTGCTATCTGAACCACTGAAGGATGTTTGAGCCGCTGAAGCCTGATAAACATATCGGCTTCTTACTCCAAAATTTGGTGCTTTTCCTATGTATGGCATATGTTATCCTTTATCTCTGTCTGCCCTATTTTTGTAGTCAGACCTAGCTGTAACTAATGTTACAAAGTCTGCTTTGTTAGATGGTATGCTGTCAGTAAAGCTATCGTCATTCATTAGCTTATCTGTCCATTCTCTTTGCATACGTTTCCAACAGTTATTAATTTTACCTGTCATTGCTGATTGCACCCAATCGTTAATGTCTAGTAAATCATTCTTTAATACTGTTTGGTCAGTATCATCTACTTCTATTGTTAAAGTTAATTTTGCCATAATTTTCTCTCCTTTTAAAGAGGGTTATTTCACCCTATGTTAACAAGCTAAAAAGCCACTAAAAATTGTGTTGTATTGATAAACATCAACTTGTACATCTCCACTTCCTTCAAGATACAATCTTAAATACGCAGTATCTGAAGCATCCATATCTGCCAAACATGCAAAAGGCAGACTAAGATATTCTATATCTTCATCATAAGAAGATAGCGTAATTATATTTTGATAATTTCTATTTGATGTTACTATATACAGATAAATATAATGGGCATCAACATCCAAATCTTGAAGACGAACCTCCCCATTGAGTTGATAACGACCAGTAACAGGAGCAGTAAATGTATTAGATGCAAAATTTGCATTTTGGTCAAATACTTCAGTTTCAAATGTTACTGTGACGTTTGCTCCTTCGGCAATATCACTTTGAGTAGCATTTTTTGTAACTTGAAACGCAGGTTGCAATGGTTTGGTTACAATTCCATTATTTTGAACTTTGAAGTATTCTTCAGACGCATGGTCACCTATATATAAAAGTGGATAACCAGAAGTGTCGCCACTTGGTGCTGATATTTTAACTCCATAAGGTGTTCCAACAGTAGTATTTCTAAAGTGTGCTATAAAATTACCACCACCAGCTTTATTAACTGATAACCCAGTAGTGTCACCATCAGAAGTATTCCCTATCAGAACTTTCTCCGAACTATCAATCGTTATGGCATTAGCATTACTAGAATTAGATATACCTGTAATGCCTTCTTTACCAACTTTTGTTAAAGCCATACTTTACTCCTTATGCGTAAGGGCTAGTACCTAATGTATCTGTATCCCACGCAGCTTTTAACTTTGTAATCGTATCTGCATTTGAAATTGCACTGGCTGCAGGAGCATCTCTCAATGCTTTTTTCTTATTTTTTGCTGTTGTTTGATCAGATGAATTATCAGCTTCTAATGCTTTCATATACGCAACGTCTTGAGCTTCTAATAAAGGCTTTCTTACTTCCCTTATCTTTGTTTTAAATAGCTCTTTAGCTTTAGTCATATCTTCAGCTATAACTTTACCAGAAATTGCCCAGGCATTTCTAAAATGTCGGTCAGATGGCTTTGATGAAACAGTTGAAGCATCAATCTGGTTGCCATCCTTGTCTACGATAAAACTTGTCATATTGTTCTCCTTTATGCTGCTAGTTCTATATCTTCTCTAATTTGCCATGCGTTTCGCCATTGACGATGCTCTGGCAGTTGATGTAAACGGCAGATCACCATCTTTGGTTTATTGCCTTCATCCCATGTACGCCATACACGTTGTGGAATATCTTTCTGGATTAGGTATTCTATTGCCTGTTCCTCTGTCATTGCTTCAATCGGTTTAGTGTTATGCAACAAATACCCTCTCGTATGTTTTTCAAAATCAGGTTGTGCTTCGTCTTTAGCTAATTCCCAATATACTTCAACAGGGGGTAAAATGCCACCCTGTAATGCACAAGCCATCCAATTAGGATCAGGAACTAATATCTTTGCAGGATTTTCCATGTCCTCTGGGTCTTCGTATACTACTCGTACATCTGATTGCACTTTGTCTAGGTTCTCTTTCGCCCAATGCAATCGTTCCCATAAATGTGTTCCTTGAAATTCTGGTGTTTTTATCATGCTAAATCTCCCATAGCCATTGTACCCACTCTGTTTGTATCTACAGCAGAACCTCCTTCATAATGATATATTAAAATAGTGCTAGTAGTTTGTCCTTCAAAACTTGAGTGTACATTAGTTCTAGTAGAAGCATCTTGGCTATCAACTGATGCTGAAAAACCATCATTAGACATATTATTAGTAAAATTATTAGTATAATTACCTGTGCCACCATCTGTAGTACTACCTACATTAAAACTATCTCTAGTAGCTAAAGTGCTAGTTCCATTAATGTTACACCAAGCCTTTGCCACACCATTAAATATATAACTCGTATCAATGGACTTCTCTGTACTTGTGTTCTTAGCATCAGAAGTTGTCAGCGTATCAAATTTTAAATTACCATAAGCCATTATGCTAAGTCTCCTAATACAGCAATAGATTTATCAGCATCTAGTGCGGCTGATGTAGTATGTGATTTTGCTCCTGTCAAAGATGTTGTTTGAGCAACCCCTGAATCTGCTGTTTGTTGTATACACGCTATATCTCCACCATGATGTACCAATGCTTGTGTAGAATAATTTGCATTACCCATATTATTAGAAAAAGAAAAACCCTGACTTCCAGTTCCATTGTCTGTAACACTTGCTGTATTAAAACTATCTGCTAAAGCAGGTGTTCCCACTCCAGATGTGTGACACCATTGTTTTGCCAAACCCTGTTGTAGACTAGTTGTAGTAGAACCGCCTTCACCTGTTACAACGATTGACCCTGCTGAAGTTGTGCCTGTAAGAGTGTTGACTTTAGCTGTACTCATGCTAAATCTCCAATAAACATTCCTTCAACTGTTACCATATCGGTAAATGAACCCTCGTCAACTGTTGTAGAACCATAACATACAGATGTTGAACGATTTATATTACTCCAAGATACTCTACTTCCTGCACCATAATTGCCGTATGCTTCACCATCTTCGGCATGATTTGCTGTTGCAGCATAATTTGCATTACCAAAATTATTAGTCCAAGTAGGTTTAAATTTACCTGTAGCTTCATCACTAATTGAAGCCACATTAAAACTTTCTCTTGTTGCAGGTGTGTTATCATTATAATTTAACCTTGCCTTTACACCTTCTTGCTTTGTAAACGTAGTTACTCCACCACCTGTACTTTGTAACGTATCTGCTTTTAATGTACTCATATTGTCACCAATGTTCCGCCTGATTCTATTGTAAGTGTCACTCCACTTGCAACTGTAAACGGCCCGGTTACGTTAGCGTTCTCTGTAGCGAGTATTGTTATATCTGCTGTCAATGATTGAGCATTTGTTCGGAACAATCCACCACCTTTAAAATTACCTTTATTCTCATCAGCAGGAGTAATCGTTGATGCTTGAGGAGCAAGATAATTTACAAATATATTACTTGTTCCGCTAGAGGGGGCTGCAGTAAAGGTTAAAGTTACACCATCGGGAATAGTATAGGCTTCAGTATCCTGTACCACACCATCTACCGATACAAGAACGTCTTGTACGGAACTTACAGAGGTTGTTAACGTAAATGTTGTCGTACTCGCATCACCATTAAATCTCTGTACAGATGTTGTACTTTGATATGCTGTTGCTACATCTTTACCTATATAGGGCATTAGGGGGTAATCTCCATATAACTCAATACTGTATCTAAACTACTCGCTGCACTGGATTTAACCGTTATTGTGTGATTTGCTTCCAGTACAATTTTATTACCCCCCATATACTCAAAACTAGCACCTGAAGGAATCGGAATACTTTTGGCTAAATACACTGCTCCACCTGCATTCAATATAATATCAGCAGTGATTTGACTTGAAGATGTGTTAGCTAGAGTCAAACCAATCACAACAGTTGCTGTTACAGTTGAACCTGCTGTGTATATGTTCATTCCAGTACTAGCAGGTGTGTTACTTCCATCAAATACAGCGTTTAAAAATGTATTAGCCATTAGTTACTCCTATGCTACATCATCTATGAGTGCTGCCACTATTAAAAGTACTACTGCGTCACCTGCATCTCCTATATCTGAGGATATAGCGTGTAAATTTGCAACGGTTGTATTAGGTAATCTTCCAAACCATGTTTGAGAAGGTCCAATAAACACACCATCTACAACATCATTAGCAGCGGTACCTCCATCAAATACAAGATATACTCCATCCCCTGAACTTGTGTTCTTAACAAAAAGAAACTTTACTTTATCGTTTGCATGAACTGCGGTGGGGGCTGTGTCATCATCAACAGCCGTATAATCTAAAAAATACCCTGCAATTAAATCTGTGCTTGTTGCCGTACAAGACGTTAGTTTGTAATACCATTTATCACTTACATCATCAGGTGTGACTGTCATACTCCCTGATATTGTTTTAGCAATTTCATCAGGTAATATAGTTGCCTGAATTGTTACCGTAGCGTCATCTGCCATTTATTTTCTCCTTTATATTATCCTAATGCTATTGCTAACGCTGTGGCTTCGTTACCAATAACGGTGTTTAATGCTGTGCCATTTACTGTAATTGCATCTGCTTCTAAAGTTCCGTCAAAGTCACCATCAACAGCATCTATATTGCCTTTAAAAATTGTAGCTGTCACAGTTCCTGTGCTTGGGTTGTAATGTAAATCACCATCTGATTCTAAACCAATATTTCCACCATCAACATCACCACCTGCTGTAAATATTATAGCGTTATCTTCATTTGTACTTTCATTATCTGTAATTGTCACTGTTGTTGCAACCGCAGCGGTTGTAGCATTTGCAACTGTAACTCCTGCAATAACAGTATTTAAGGCTGTTCCCCCTACAGTTATTGCATCAGCTTCCAAAGTACCATCGAAATCACCGTCATCTGCATCTATGTTACCTTTAAATATTGTGGCTGTTACAGTACCTGTACTTGGATTGTATGAAAGGTTGCCATCCATTTCCAAACCAGCATTACCTGTGCTGTCAGTAGCACCTTCAACAAAAGTAATTAGATTTTCTTCGTTTGTACTTTCGTTATCAGTCACTAAAACATGGGCAGAGTTTGTTGCGTTTGTAACTGTTACACCTGCTATATGAGTATCTAATGCTGTTCCATTGACTGTTATAGCATCCGCTTCTAATGTGCCGTCTATATCAGCATCACCTGGTATCTCCAACGTACCTTCATGGGTTAAACGCATCTTCTCAGCCGCTGCTTCCGAAGCACCTAGTTTAAACACCAGATCAGTATTGTTTGCGTCTGCCGCAAAAGTCGCATCTGCTTCTGCTACAATTGAGGCACTAGTTAATATGGCATCTGTACCACTTGCTTCATTAGGTGCAGAAAATTCTATAGCACCTAAAACACTTCCATCTGTAATTGTAGTATCAGAAGATTGTAACTTTAGTATTGCCCCGTCAGAAGACTTTAAAGTTACATCATCAGAAGCATCCATATAAACTGCTTTATCTGCAGGATAGGTGCAGAATATTGTCCTTGTGCCTGATGACCAGTTAACAGCACTGTCTGAATTAGAGCTTTGTAAAATAGTTGTTCGGGCTAAAGTTGTTCCACTAGAAGTATAAGTACCAATCCCAACCTCAAAGTTAGTGCCATCTGTACAACAGTAATAAGTAGTATTTCCATCACCTACAGAGCCAAAAGTTTCAAAACCAGTTACTGCCCCAGCAAGGGTATATGTTCCCGTTCCAGTAGTAGTAGAAGTTTCTTTAACTCTGTCTTTTATTGCTAACGCCATTACTTCAACTCAATAGTAAGATTAGTTGCATTGATCCTAAAAATATCTCCCTCTGCGATTGCTTTATTTGCATCTAAAGCTCCAACAAACAATATATTCCCACTCGAACTCGCATCCGCTATAAACACATGAGTTATTGTAGAGGTTCCATCTGTTCCAGAAGCAGAAAATTCTATATTAGCTGTATTCTTTGCTGTTTGTGTATCTGTTGAGTCAGCACCTATTGTTGTCCAAGCAGAAGCTGCTACCTGTTGCCTTGCATAATTAGTATAACTTGCTTCTGTCAACGAACCTGTTTCAGCGGCTGATACGGCTGTTGCCAAACCAACGTAGATACTATCACCAGGGCTTGAAAAACTTAACGAATTATTTTTGAAGATGTAATGTAATAATCGTCTTTCTAAATAATTAGTTGCTGCATTTGAAGTTGCCATGTTCTATCTCCTATGTTCTTGGTCTTCTAGGTAATCCTTGACGATAAGCATCAGAATTTTCCCTAGATTCCCCAAAATCTTTTAATCTACTTACTTCTTCCATAAATCTTTTTTCATACATTTGCATCATATCTTGTTCGCCTTTCATAAATATATACGCTTCTGAAAGCGATCCGTAAAGCATTGCGTTAATAGCATTCTTACTTAACCATGATGTTGTAGTGTCACTGGAAATAGCTGAAATAGCTGAACTAGCACTTGTTGTACCTCCAGTAACCGTTTCTCCATTAGTAAAAGCACTTGTCGGAACAATGATGGTTAATTGATTAGTACTATCATCTTTACTCTTTACATTCGCTGTAGCACCACTAGTAGCACCTGTAATTGTTTCATCAACCGCAAAACTATTTGCTGAACCAACTGTTAACGTAATTGTACTATCAGCTAAACTGGTAGGTTTATAGTAATAATGAATTTCACAGGTATAATTGGAATCAGGTGTTGGAGATATAATAAAGTTATCTATGTCAAAACGAGCGTAGTATTTTGGTTCTCCTGTAGTTGAAGAATTGGGGTTATACTCCTGGATAAAATTAACATCCTTCTCAAGAAGAAAAACCTTGGAACTTGAACTTGTTATAGAAAAACTAAAAGGAGCTAAAAAATCAGTAGGAACAGATAAATAAGGATCAGAAGAAGTTGTTGCACTTGTCGCATTTTTACGAAATACTTCAAAATCAATCATTTTAAAAAGACGATTTTCTGCTGATCGAATAAAACTTCTTAAATTTGAAACAAAGGTTGTTTCTGTGTTTTCAGTATAATCTTGTATTGCTGATTTTAAAGTTGTTAATGTATAACTCATCTAATTCTCCACCGTTACAGGACCAGCTGAAGCAACCCCACCACCACCAGAAACATTCCCTAATGTTGCTGTAGCACTTACACTAACTGTATACCTATCTGTATCTACCACAGATTGTATCGTAAATCCAGACGCAGATTGTATCGTGCTACTGGATATTCCGTCAAAAGGTTTTACATCTCTAAAACGAACTGTATCCGAAGCAGATCTTCCATGACCAAGTTCTTTTACTGTAACAGTTGTTGGACTGCTGCCCCCAGAACCCGTTTTAAAAGGATTAAAAGGAAGAAGAACTTTAACAACAGGTTCTGTCCTATCTGGTCTTGCATCTTTAATTGCTTGTGCATCTGCTGCTTTTACCCTAGAATCTAATTGAGGATGTTTCATTTCAAACTCATCTTTACCTACCAATAAGCCTGTCCATTCTTTTCTCATATCTGACAAACGGTATCTAAATCCAGAGCGATCCGAAATCCCCCAAGATTTTTTCCCTGTAGCGTATCGTGCCATTATACCCTCAAATACTTAATATCAGGGGTTAAGTTTAATCCTACTCTATCTTCATCTTCCGCTGCTGCTCTCTGAAACTCTTCCTCATAAATATTTTTTAAGAATTGTGTTCTTTCTGGGGCTCTTTTAATTGACAAATAATAAGATAAACCAGAAACCATACAAGGTAAAAATCTAAAAGGAACATCCGCAGTATTCTGCAAAGAGTCTGCATCCTGGATTCTTTGTATAAAATAATACCGTAAAATATCTGTACTATTTTCTGGAGCAGGCCATAAAGTTATTTCTGGAGAAGTTTGCCTATCAAAATAATATTGAGAAGGTCTTCCAGTAGTTGCTTTATTGGATATAGCTAAATATTCTCCACGAGATATTTTAGACATTGTATAATCTACACTTGATCTTCTAACTGAAACCTCAAGAAGATCCGCTACAGCTTGAGCAGAAGTTAAAGAAGGAACTGAAGCCACATTAGTTGAAGCGGAGCTTGAACCACCCGTAATTGTTTCAGAAGCAGTAAAGGTTCCACTTGGTATTGATATTGTCATCGTTGTACTAGAAGGTTTTGTTAAAACAGAAGCAGTAACACCACTTGAGCCCCCAGTAATTGTTTCACCTACCGTGAAACTGCCAGAAGCACCTACTGTTAAAGTTATTGTATTAACAGGGTAAGTAGTAACACCAGAAGCAACTGTTTGAGTAACAAATCCCACCGTCCAAAGGTTAACACCTCTGTTCGCCCATTCTGAAAACATAAGATTTAAAGAACGTCTTGCTGTCCTGGCTTCATATCCTGTCCTAACTTCAATTCCGCATCTTTCATAAGCTTCTTCTACAATTTCGCCTATATCTAAATCAAAGTCTCTTGAACCAGATGTTGCCATTTTAATGTCTCCTTATTTAAGCCAACTCATCGTTACGTTTGCAATAACTCCAAGTCCACCTCCAAGAGCCATCATAACCCAGAAACCACCTTTCCAACGATCAGCAGTTGCACGAAGTTCTATCACTTCCGTTCTTAACTCTTTTATGTCTTCTTGAAGGGACTCTACTCTTTCTTCAACTTTCGCTAAAGTCACCTCTACCCTTTGAGCTTGAGACATTTTTCGTTTTAAAGCCATCTATCAAGCATAAAATACTGTTAACATATCAGTAACATCAAGCGTATATTGAACAGTCAAACCACTATCAAATAAAACTCCATGTTCTGGTATTGATCTATCTACAGTTTGATTGGCTGTACCAACCGTTCTGGCTGTAAAAAGAACTGTGCCATCTTCAGGTGCACCATTATAAAATGATACTGTACCTGCTGTGCCACCTGAAACGACAGACATTCCTTTAAGCCTTAGTCTATTACTTCCTTCAACAGCTTGAGCACAAAGTGAACCAGATCCAACTGTTATATTAGCTGCATATTGTGCAGAACATTCAACAGCAGATACTGTTAAAAAATACTTAGCCCCTGCAACCGTTTCAGCGGAACTTGTTGATGTTATAACCTCTGTCATAGCATCTCCAAAAACATCTGTGCCGGTAATTGTGCACGTTTTAGCATTGTCCCCAGTTCCAGCGGTAGTGACCGTAACATTTCTAGCCGTTCCATTTGCATGGGTGGTAGCAGCCATAGTTGCTGAAGTGTCTGGTCTTGCTGCAGTAACTAAACGATCTGCATCAGCTGCATTTGTATCACTTATCGTTAAAACTTTTACATCTGAACTTCCCATATAATTCTCCTAAAAACGTGGGGGTGTTACCCCCCACTTAAATTTTATTCAAAGACGGTTCTGCTTATCGCTTGATAATGAACATTTACTGCTTCAGCGGCTGCTGCACCTGCTTCAATACCAATGTATGGAATAAAATCCACATCATCAGTTAAAGCTGCTGTTTTTGCTGCTGCAACACCTGGTTGTACTGCTGTTACTGCTGTGCCACCTGTACTACCTGATGTATCAGTAATATTGTACTGTATACCATTTATAAAACATGTAGCTTTTCTATCACTATCAATAACAATTTTTAAATGATAAGGTGTATCGGCTGCAACAGTAACTGGAATTTGACTAATATAGTCAGTTCCACCAATACTGTGTACTAAGTGCCAATAGGTATAATCATCAAATGCTTCACTGTTAGTAGCGTCTGTTTGAAACTTAAAAAAGATTTGGTTATTATCAGTTGCAACTAATTGATCATTAGTTAACTTTAAACCACCCCAAACTTTTTGGTTATCAATTGCAGGTAATGAAATTGAACATTCCCATTCTACTGAGTTTTCAGTCCCCCATTTAGTACCACTCCAAGCTGTTTGATTAGTGTCTAAGTGAGGTAAAAGAATTGCTTGATCCTGGTCAGCACCAGCGGTAGTCATTAAAATACCACCATGTGTAGCTGAAAAAGTAGTCAAAGCAGTTGTCATGTTAGTTCCTAATGTTTCAAAGTCTCTGTTAGCAATAACATATGCTGCTAGAGCCGATGCACTATCTGCATCTGGATCAATAATTGAAACAGCATTAAGTCCTGGTTTCTTTGTAAACCATTCTTCTAAATAATATCTTCGTGCATCTCTTATGCCTGCACCAAGAGTTCTGTCTTGAACTAATCCTGTAGTTGTATTTTTACTTACAAGATCAAAATTGTTCTCGGACCGTACTGGTCCTGAAAAAGTTGAGTTAGCCATGTTAATTCTCCCGTCTTGGCAAATGTCAATTACACTATGTAATTGTCGGTACTTATTTTATACAATGAAAAAAGCCAGATTGCAATGCAATCTGGCAAAGTTTTTTATTTGGGAGGAAAATAATAATTGATATGCCAATCAATTTTATGTTCTCAAAAATCATAACACAAATAAAAAAGGGTGGCAAGTGCCACCCTTCTAATCCCAGAATTTATTTTCAGTTATGCACCTGGTGAACCAAATACACAACGTGGATCTGAATATCCAAAAGAATATCTCTCACGGGCTTTATATCTCATATTGCCTGTGTCGAAATCAGCTTCCATACCAGTTGATAAACTAACACGATCAAAATGTAGGAAACCACGAGGTGCGTCTGTAAGGACAAACCAAGCATCAGTATCAGTTAAGAAATCATTAACTGAATAGCCTTGTGGTAACATACCCATTGATTTAATTGCATTAGTGTCATTATCAGCTGTTCCTACACGTAGTGAAGTTGCCATAATTCTTTCTGCAACAAACTGTAACTGTCTAGGGATAATCAACTTCTGACCCCTTAAAGCTACAATAAGACCACGCTCATCAACAAAACCAGCAATCTTAATTAACGCATCTTCAAGAGATGTTTCGTTAAGATCCGCTGCTGTTGAAGGTTCATTAGCAAATGTGCTTCCAGTTGTTAACACATGTGCTGTTGAACAAAGCTCCAGCCCATCACCACCAGTAACTGAACTATCAAATGCATTGTTTAATACAGCCGCACCTTTTACTTGCTTAGTATGTGCCATTGAACGTGCCAAAGCTTTTGTGTATCTTGAAGAAAGTCTGTCATAGAGATTATCCTCTACAGCTTCCTCTGTAATACTAAAAGCCAAAGCAATAGTTTCATGGTTATACCTTGCAGTATAAGCTTCGTTTGCATCATCAAACGCAACTCCAGTACCTTCCGATTTAGTCGGTGCAGCACCAAAGCCTGATAACATTACTTCTTCTTCAAAAGATCTGTCTGATGATTCTGTTGTATATATTTCAGAGTGCTGGTTCTCGTACCTAGCATACTCCATTCCAAAAAGAGCATTAAGACCTGGCTCTAGCTCTTTCGATAATTGTGCTCTACTTATCGCCATAATTAATCTCCTTTAAGAAATTGCAGCATCAGAATCTCCAGTAGAACTGAAGAAGATGTGATTGTTAATTTTAACGATATAATTAACACCTGCCGCAGAATGATCGGCATTTGTAGGATCATCATGTATACCCAATATCATTAATGCATTTGATGGATCACTATCTGCCGCTTCTGAAATGTCAATTTGAGCAGTTGAAATACCAGTAGTTGTACTTCCAGCAGCACCGTTTGCTAAATCACAGACTTTAAAGATGTCCGCTTTCGCTGTTGCTCTATCTGTATTAGTTCCATCAGACGCAATGATAAATCTTTGCATAGGATTGTCATACACAAAACCTTTTATATCGTGGTTAGTATCTGCTGACCCAGAACCAGGCCAGTAGTTAGAAAATTTTAGTTTTTTTGAAGTGTTGTCAACATACTCACAACCAGCAAAAACACCTAGATACTGTTTTGTATCACCAGATGCAGAACCTATTGCTATGGTCCCACCTGTCAATTCAACAACAACAGGCGAACCTTGGTAAATAGCTGAAGCATCACTTTTTATATAATACTGATTAACACCATCGGCTGCAGTGCCTCCGAAACCGTTAATCGGTTTTAAGCCAAATTTTAAACTTGTATTTGCCATAAAAACCTTCTCCTTTTAAAAAAGTTAATGTTTACTTGTCAGACTTACGTCCTCCAAAACTTACTTGACTTTGCCTTTCCTTTTGGATTGGCATCGAAGGATGTGACTCCTTCATCAAGTTTTCATCTACAGCCGTCATCTGGTTGCGGGTCCGATCCCGATAAAATTCGGTTCTCTCCAGTGCCGTCTCTTCAGGTATCCTAGCCAACATCAAGCCTCCTTGTCCAATTACACCAGCATGAGTTCCATCTTCAATTGTTGAAAACTCTTGGTCGGAATATTCATCTGCTCGGACAGGTTCCCAACCTTCACGTAGTCTGGCGTGGACGTTCATTTGATCATCCTCGCCTCGAAGATTAGTTCTTACCCAACGATGTCTATACCCCTCTGGGGCATCTGGAGCATCAAGTCTACTTGGTGGAGTCCAGGGTTTTCTACGGGTAGCGGTTTCCCGTGTTTTCGCTTCTCTTTTTGTTCGATCTGCCATAATTTACTCCTTTACATGCTTTGCGTATTCTTCGAGTGGTACTCCAAGTTTTTTTGCGATTGCCACCTGCGAAGGAGTCAACCTAACAGTTCTACGTCCCGGTTTTTTGCGTGAAGCGGAAGTGTCAGCCGGAGCGACCCTGGCACCTCCTCCGTTTGCTCGTTCAGATTTAAACTTGTCTGGGAACAAGCCTTTTAACTGACGATCAATCTCATCATAGTACTCATCGGACAAAAGGTCAAACCCTTCTTCAGATAATTTTTGATGAATACCCATTGCTGTACTTGTCATTATTTGGTCATCACCAAACCATTCATTCTTTTCTGCCCACGCCTTTGCCTTTGGGTCAACGGGCGGTGGTTGTTGCTGTGCTTGGGGTTGCTGTGCTTGGTCAGCGGGAGCTTTAGCTTGTGCATCCTGTCTTTCTTTTGCTATTCTATGACGTTCCTGCTCAATAGAAATTTTTGAAAGTGCTGTCTGTGCATCAAACATTTTATCCACATCACCCGTATCATGAGCTTCTTTATAATTCTTTTTAGCCTGTTCAAGCTGTGCATCAAGCCGAGTACCATACTCTGAAATATAGCCGTGGTCTAAATTTTTAAGACGTTCTTTAAGCTTTTCGTTTTCTAACGAGGCTTCCTGGGCCTTCCTCTCCGCTTCTTGCTTGGCTCTTTCTTCGTTTTTGTACTTGGTTGTGAGCTTTTTGATGCGATCTTGTGCCCTTTTACCGACATCTTGTAGTTCCTTGTCATCTGGCTCTTCTGATTTTGATTCAGACAATCCAGAATCAGGTTCACTTTCTCCTGCAGCATCGCTTGCAGGTTCAGCATTTTCATCCAAAGTAATTTCAACATCCTTGTCCTCTTCAACTTGTTCTGTTTTTGCTTCTTCTTCTTTTTCTACCATAATAATACCTCTTTATATATGTTTAATGTCATCTGGGTCTAAAATTGTAGCAATAACTTCATCATCGTTAATGATACGAACTTCCATGTCTTCCAATGAAAAACGAGATCCGGCATATCTTCCAATGCAAATCCAATCACCTTCCTTGCACCAACTACCACCATCACCAAATTTATCAGGATCCTTATACGCAAGCGGTCCAATTTTTAAAACATAGGCCACAACCGTTGCCAGTGCTTCTCTCTGTCTTATCTGATCCGGAATAATAACGCCTTTATCAGTGACTTCCTTACCCTGGTAAGGCATAACAAGAATCCTCCAACCTGTCGGTTGCGGTAATCTTTCTTTAAATGATTTGTCAATAAGGGTTGGGTCTAAGATACGCTCTTCTTTTTTAACGTATAAGTTTTCTTTTTGTTTCTTTTTTAAAATATGATCAGGTACTAATAATGTCTTCGGCATCTTCGTAATTCTTCTCCAATAGGGTTTTCATTTCTTCTTTAGCATAGGTTAATCCCTGTATTTCACCTATAAGAAGTCGGTAGTTTTCCATATCCTGGATGCCACCAGATGTTAAAATTGTGGAAATATCCTGTTCACGCCTTTCTAACATCTTATATATATGTTTTGCGAAGTCTACAACATCCATAACGCAAGTTATAATAAACTACTTGATGTTCTGTCAAGTTTTAACTCTACCGCCTTTTTTCATTCTTTTCTTTTTAACATAGCCACCGCCCATATATCCTTTGACCTTGCCACCTTTTTTCATTTTCATCTTCTTGTCTTTAGCATATAATTCTCTTGTCGGCATTATTTACTCCTTTTGTTAATTAATTGTAATCCAGTTTTACCGAACCGGTATCCAAAGCTGCTTCCAATACAAATATATAAACAGGTGGAGAACCAACTTGGAGTTGATTCTTCCAGAAAAATAAACCCTTCTTTAACAAAAGGTTGGCTCCACGGCAAGAAGGATGCGACTAATATTGCTCCAAAAATTAGGGTCCAAAATTCATCTTTCCATGACCCTGCCATTTGATTAGTAAGAGCTTGCTCATTAAGCATATCCGATGTTGCAGAAGTCTCGTAAACCTTTGCTTCCGCTTTGGCTCTTGCTACCTTAACATCTGTTTCTGCTTTTGCCTTATCAACCCTACCTTGCAACCAGGTTCCTGCAAGTGAACTGATGGGTCCAATAATACTACTTAACATTATTTTTACCTTTCTTTTTTATCCACTTCTTTCTTTTCTCTTCAAGCCTTTTTAAATTTTCAAAACATTTTCCACACATTATTTTCTCCCTGCTAAATATTTAACTTCTTTAACTGGCGAGAAGTATTTGAGAGGTATAGCACTACTTTTTAAAACAAGATCTAAATTTTTTGTTAAAAACACCCAAATACTTCTCATAACTTTAGCCTCTAATCTTTTTTGTTATCCACAAATAAAAAGCATAACAAGAAAACGCATAAACGGTTGCTACACCAATATCTAGTAAATGCTCCCTCATGTGATATATAAATTGTATCCCAGCTTCTAAATCACTACCTCCACCAGAACTGTCAGTAATATTAATCGTCTTTCCTTCAAACCCATCAAACGCACCATCTTCAATAATTATCTCTCCGTCTTCAAGTAATTCTTCTGGTTTACTAACTGTTTGATTGATTTCAATATTATTCATACTTCTTCTATCAACCCTCTTTTAACTCTTAGATCATTTAAATCTTTCTCTTTTGTGCCACCATCATATTCCCAAGCATAACCCTTATCTATCATTTGCTGGTTTAGTGACACAATATCGTCATTCATGTGAATCGTTCCAAGCATACGCCCGTATTTTCCATCTTTTTCCGTAGAAATTATTAAATGGTTTGCATTATAAAGATTTGTTGAAAGATACTCTTTAGCCTCAAGACCTAATTTTTTTTCATCTAAATCACGAGTACGACTTTCTGGTGTATCAATTCCTGCTAATCGAACCCTTTCCTTCTTAGAAAGATCAAAACCAAGATCAATAACTACATCAATTGTATCGCCATCGACTACCTTAACAACCTCTTTTACTTTATATTCATACATTTTCTGTTTTCCTTAATAGATGTGGATCATCTTTGTCAAAAATAAAGATTGCTTTGTCTTTATCCGTTTCTTCCCCTAACTCTTTTGCAAACTCTTTTCTAAATTTTTCAATTCTTATTCGTAATAATATTACTTTTTCTTCTAAATCCATTAATTATTTTTGTCTTTATCAACTTGTTGAGGAATGCAATAGGCTTTAACCCAGATTTTGTCGCCAGCCACGGACTGCGACCAATTCTGGTTGCCGATTTTGTACGCATATCTAAGGCACGTATCAAGATCATTGAAATAGACACTCTCCTGAACCGTTCCTGATAAAAAAATTATTAATACCCATATCATTTTCCATTTTCTTTCGACCTCGTAAAAGCAGTTGCCCCCATAAAAACAGAAACGATACCTAAGTTTGCCACGATATAGGTAGAAAGTAAAGCCGTCACCATTTCAACCCGTGCATCTGGGATCACAGGTGACATCACTAAAACAATAAGAAGTATAGAAGATATAGAGGATACCCAGCAAAGCATACGCTGTTGATCCTGCATCTTATCATTATTCTCAAGACGAATCATACGTTCTTCACGGGCTATTTCAGCATCCGTTACTACACCATCACCATCAAGATCATGCTTTAGGTATTTACTGTCTTTTTGTAACTGTTTCGTCATTATTTATCCGTTAACCATTTAAAAAATGGTCTTCTTTGCTTTGTTCCAACAAATTCTTTTACAAGATCAAAAATAGTTTTATGTTTTTTGACCCATGCTTCATTTGCTTCTGTAAAAGGATCATCTCCAACGTATTGACCTTTTTCATTTCTTGCTCTTTCTAAATCTTCTTTATCTATCATAAATTACTTGTCCTTTTCTGATACACTAAATAAATTATCCAAATAAGACCAATGCCAACAATAGTAGCACCGACACATACACTGACAATTTCAATAATTTTCTTGCGAAGTTCCTGTTGTGCATAAACTTGTTCTTGACGTTGTTTCCTAATTTTAGCTTGCATTTTCAGCAATTCATTCCACGCATTGGGGCCATGCACCATATTAATCCAAGTTCGTAATTCGTCTTCCATAGCCGCAGCTTTCTTCTTGGCAGCGAAAGCATCCATTGCTTCCTGTTCCACGGAAGAACCAGCAAATAATTTCTTAAAAATAGGGGGATTTTTTGCCATCTTCTCTGCATGACCGACATCTGATACAGCACCCATCCAGCGACCAATGTCACCATACATAGATTCCACATCACGACCTGCCTGGAAACCTTTTTTAATAACACTAAAAGCTGTGCTGGCTGCAGCAATTGCCGTAACAGGATCCATTTAACCCTTACGATTGATTGCCTGTCTTTGGACATCAATACGTTCCCTGTTAACATCGTTACGATCATCCGCAATTTCTTCCTGTAACTCTAATCGTGCAGCATCTGTTACTGCCTGCTGTTGCATTTTCTGTCTTTCGATGTTTAATCGTTCAGCATCCGTCTGGGATTTGTTTTCTTCCTGTTGTTGCTTAATAGCAAGTTCCTGTTGCCTAATCTGAACAAGAGGATCCGGACCTTGCTGTGGCGGCATTAAACTCGGCATCATACTTTCAGATAATTGCATTTCTATCTGTGCAATCTTTGTATCCATTGAAGCCTGGTCTATCGGCATACCCTGCACTTCCTGCTGTGCCATTGCCCTTGCTTTCAATGAAATATGTTCCTGCACATGGGCTATAAATACCCCCATAACCTGCGGTGATGTCTGTACAATTGGAAGTTTCATAAATGATACATGCATCGTGACATGTGAATCGTGATCCTGTTCTGGAAATGCCTGCAGCAACTCCCCCATTAACCCTCTTGCATTTTCAATTGCCGGGTCTAACGGCTGTGGCTTGGGTGGAGGTGGCAGCACTTCGTCTATGTTCTGGACTTCCAGAGCTAGATACATTCTTCGGTAAGCCTGGTACAAATTGTGAACCTGCGGATTAGACTGTGCCAACTGCAATTGTGTCTGTGCCAATGTCACCCTTTGTGCCATAGAAAAAATGTTTGGATCGGAAACGGGAACTACATCTACACGCCCGTCAAAATCACTTTGTTTTACCTGCCTATTCCCACCGCTGACATCATACGGATATTCTTGTGGAAGGTTTTCTGCCAGTATCCTTGCTAGTAATCTAAATTCTTGTTTTTGTGCATAATGCAAACGCTTATGAATTGCCGACATTACTTTCATTCCACGTTCAAGAAGGGCAACCGTTGTACCAACGGGCATCTCCTTGCCCATGTTTTGACCTACCTGCTGGTCTGCAATCGAAACAAATCTCCGACCAGCATCAATTAATGACCCCAATAGTTGAGCCAGTGTTGCAGATGGTTCCTTAAACGGCAGAGGTATGATCGAACTTCTGATGTCACCGCCCGGAGCGTCAATATCCCTAAACTCGCCAGGACTTAAAGGTTCATCATCATTTCGTATTCTTAAACCCCTTGCCTTAAAACCAGCAGGTAGGTTGGCCAAGGTTCCAGAATCAATCAGCTGTCTCAAAATACTGGTGGCTGCTCTCCCCAATCCACCAATCATATGTATCAGCCCAAATCCATAAAACCCCAGCCCTGGAAGAAACTTATAATGCACAAAATACTGCGTTTTCCTTTTTATAGGATCGTCAACAGCGAAGTTTCTTCGTATGGACAGAACTTCTCCACTTCCTTTGTCGAGGGTAACAATATATGGAAGTTTTATTCCAGTGGGCTCACCCATCTGATCTCTGTCCTCAAACCCCTCAATATCAAGATCAACGTGGACTTCAAGAATGGTGTAAATATCATCTGTATATGATTTATCCGTTCCATCCAGTTCACGAATCTTGTCTTTCACTTCATTACCAGAATCCTCCGAAGGAGGGGATAACTCAATATCACGGTATTCACCCGCAACCTGAAGTTTGCGAATCTGGTTTTCGTCCATTGTCAAAACATGCGTTACACGGCTTGCTGTCGCTACATCTGTTGCCGAATACGGTATAACCATATCCTCGGCTGGAATAAACCGTGCCACGGCACGTTGTTTCAATGGGTCATAATAAATTTTCTTAAAAGTCGATCCAGACAACGGTAAATAGAAAAGCATCTGATCCGTATCAGGATCAAACTCCTCCATCACTTCGGTGATCTGGTAATTCATAAAATCCTTGACACGGGTTGCCTGTTCCTCCCGTGCCTGGTCTTTTAATCCGATAATCTGGGTTTTGACCGGACCGCCTGCTGGCAAAAGTTCCTTGTAGCATTGTGCCTGGAACTGTGTCACCGATTCTGCAATCAACGGATGCGTTACACCCGATGCACCTGCAAAAGGCTGTGACCTCTCTTCATACTTAACACCTAATAAATCAAGACCCTTGGTATATGACTCCTGCCACTCTGACCTTGAATCACTGTCCTCTTCATACAACGCTCGAAGCTCACTGGACAATTCGCCCAAGACACTATCATCAAGAACCTCTGACAAATTAGCATTATGATCGTAAACTTCGGCTTCGACTTCCATCCCTTCGCCACCCATCAACGCTTCAAGAACCGCACCGCCCTGACCATCGTCCGTGATGTCCACACCACCCTCAAATTCTTCTGGTGACGCAATCTCCATTTCTACTTGAGGAAGTTCCTCTTCTTCCGGACCACCAGGTCCCATAGGTATTTCTGCCATTAGAACATCCTCGCTTTTGGTTTACATTGTCTAACCATACCACCGTTTTTACCTTTAACAATACCACCATCATTATAAATTTTAAATTTATTACCAGCTTTAGTAGTTGGATCAAAAATATCTATTAAATCTGGTTTTGGAAAACCAAAACTTTTATCTTCTAAAGGATTTTGACCTACACCTCTACTTAATAATCTTTGTTGTCCCATTTGTTTTTGCAATTTTAATTTATCTTGATAAGTTATAAGACCATCTCTGAACAGTTTTTGAGGACTTATATTTTGACGTTTTATACGATCTCCAGTTTTTTGAATAAATTCTTTATTCTCTCTTGCTCTCATATCTTTTTGAAAGGCTGTTTCTTTTATAATTTTTTGGTTTGGAGTATTAGGATTTTTTACTATTGATTTTACCACAAGTCTTGGGGATGGCGTTCCATCTTGATTCTGTCTTCTTATCGCATGTTCTTTATTTTGTGCTACCAATGAAGATTCTTTCATTTTCTTTTTAGCATCTTCCAAAGAATTGGCTTGTACAGTAACCGTTGTTCTTTCGTCTATTCTACCAAATCTTCGACCAAAGTCTCCCGTACCTTCCTTTCCTACATGTGCAACACTAAAATAATACTCATCTGCCATTAGAACACCCTCACAATTCCACCTTTTCTTTTGTTACCCATTTCTTTCCTCATTAAATTAACAATCATTTTTTGACGATCAGTTAATGATTCAATCCCTAAACTATTTTTCTGTGATAAAGCTTGTCCTATTTCACCTGTATCATAAATACTATTTAAAAAAGCTGACTTATAAGGTTTATATTCACTCATTAATAATACTCCTTCTTCCTAGGATACCATTCATCTTCTTTTTCATCACCATCAAGAGCAATAAACCCGCCCTGACGAAAACGTATCAAAGCCATAGTCATACTGTCAACGTAATCGTCATAATCACCATACGGGAAAGCGGCACATTCTTCAATCACTTCTTCCGAAAAACTTTTTTCCGGTGCCCATACCATCCCTGCTTCAAACAACGGTGCGACCATGTGCATACGTGACACCTTATCACGACCTTTGCTCGGTGTATAGTTCAAAACAGGAATACCCGTCCTTCTTAATTCATCCGTCAGCGGTGTACCCGTTGCCTTTGCTTCAATTATTACCATATCTGGTTCCCAATAATTATATTCTTCCAGTGCCATTGCCTTGAGTTCCGGGAAATTCCAACGCCCCCTCCGGGCATCCAATAATACGATATGGTCGGGACCGCCCTCTTCTGGCTTAAAAACTCCCCATGTCGTTATTGCCGAGAAATCCGCACTCTCTTTCTTGCTGAACGCTGTATCATAACTCTGCATAACATAACTTAATAGTGGAATTTTTTCCTTTTCCCACTTGTTCCACCATTCCTTTTTAACAATTGCACCCTCTTCGGCTATCGGGTTCTGCTGCCATTGTGCATTCCATTTAGCCAAGGGCAAAGATGCTTTGACCTTTAATAAATCATCTTTCTGCCAGAACTGCGGCCAAAGTGGCTTGTCAGACGGCAAAATTGCCGGAAACTCTACAATCTCCCATTCATCCGACATGACATCCGAGCCCTGTGCCTTAATGAGTCTGCCCGTCAAATCCTTCAGTCCCCATCGTGTCATGACAACAATGATCGAACCGCCAGGCTGTAAACGCTGTCTAGGTCCAGAAGTGTACCACTCATATGCATTGTCAAATGCCGTCTCGGATAATGCATCCTGTTCCGAGTGCGGATCATCAATAATAAATAAATCCGCACCACGACCCGTGACCGCTGCACCAACACCAGCAGCAAAATATTCACCGCCCTCACTTGTCTCCCAACGGCCAGCCGCCTTACTGTCTGCTTTCAAATCGGTACTCGGAAATACGTCCTTGTACTGCGGATCATCGATCAAGTCCCTTACCTTACGGCCAAACCTTACCGCCAGTTCCGTGTTGTGTGTTGCCTGGATAATTTTTAATTTGGGGTTCCTTCCAAGAAACCATGCAGGCATGAGATATGATGCAAGCTCCGACTTACTATGTCTGGGAGGCATATTGACAATCAGTCTTTTAAGCTCGCCCCTCGCAATGCGTTCCAGCTTCTCTGCAATAATCTTATGATGCTTGCCTTCAATAAAATTCTCATATACATGATGTGCAAAGACCATGAAATCTGCTCTGGCCTTTTCACGTACCACAAGACGGATTTCAGCTTCCTTGAGGGATAAAATTTCTTTAAGAGTTTCCTCTGGAATGGTATCAAGATTCATCTTCTACGATTTTATATTCACCCTCAAAAGCCTGGGGGTACTGTTTCTTTAACTTGTCAAGTTTATTTAAAATCTCTTCCCTGGACATCGAATCCATAACATTGATCTGTTCTCTTCGATCCGTGACCAACCCACCCAGACTACTCCTTAACTTCTCGGCATTGATGGCAGCAGAAAACTGACGTTCATCCTCCGCACCACGGGATAAATCGTACAAACGCTTCATCTGACCAAGAACCGTTACACCATATTTCCTCTCACGCTCTTCACGCAATTCCTGGATATATTCAACGACATGCGGAAAGTCCCTTCCATTCAACAATACAGAAGCCTGTTTCCACGATACCTTCTCCGAGTATCCCGCTTTTCGGGCACATTCAGCGTTACTGTAAAGCCCTTCTACAAAATATTGGGCAAAGGACCGCTGCCTCTGGGTCAATGTCCTGTCATGCGATTGTTCAATGTCAGTGGCAATTTTTGCTACGGATTTTGTCATTAACCAAATATATCTGGAAGATTTATTACCGGTACTGTGTAAGGTGAAGCCTGGGTGTAACTTTCTACCGGCTTGATTAATGGCTCATAAGTACCACCCGTTCCAGGTGCAGTATCCGTGGTATCGTCCGTTGGTACACAGGTATTTGTCGTAGGATCCAACCGATAACCATCAGGGCACGGAACAACCTGTTGCTGTTGCTGCTGGGCTAATGCTGCAAGCCTCGCCATTTCCCTGTCCTGGTCACGTTTTCTTGCAACCGCTGCCGCTTCAGAATCCTTTTTTGTTTCTTGCGTTAAATTGTAAAAAGCATAACGATCATCCGGGTTCGTCATGTCAAACTTTTCCCCTGTAACAGGGTTTGTCTGCATCCCGGCAATCGCATCAACTATAGGATTTGTGTATTGTGCCAAAGGATGACTCTCTGCAGCCATATAGCGTTCATCCATCTTTCCAAGATCTCCCAGTGGAGCCATATAATTACTTTTCATTAGTGCAGAAGCAATGCCTTGAGGAAAAGAATAACGATCATCAAGGAAAGCAGGAGGCTGTTCACCAGTAGTGCCGCCAAAATCTTCTTGTCCTGTAAAACTATCTAGTAATTGTTGATATGGATTGTATATAGGAGTTGCACTGCCTAACTCATCTCCAGCAGAACCTGGATCATAATCACCCAACATCCCTCTAGCCATTGTTACAACTTCAGGTGAAATTCCTGAACGATTAGCTCTGTTAATAATCATTTCTTTTATTGGAGTTCCTGAAGACCATAATGATTTGTTATATCTATCTGCTAATTCTGGGGCTGAAACATAAGTAGATTGTGTCATCGGAACCATGCTTTGATTTTGATTTATTTGGGAAGAAAGAGGAGAGGCTAAGTTTTTTGCTGCATCTAATCTTTCTTTATTTAATTGCTGTTTACGGGCAGCATTTATATTGTATATATCGTCCATCTCTGGAGCGTTAAATACATCTATGACCTCTTCTACTGGGGCTTGCTTTATTACCCTATCTTTACCTGTAGAAAAATTACCGCCTCTAATCGTAAATTTAGCCATCGCACCCTCCTATTACAACTACAAGATAACCCAATGAAATTATAATTGCAAATTTTTTCTTGGACTTGGGACTCCTGAAGCTTTTTCTAATGAAATTATAATTAAAATAAATTTTTCTGCCTGGGACTCCTAGGGATGTTTCACGTGAAACATTGTTCTGAATGAAAATATGTTGAAATGAATTTATGAAACAAGCATATTTAGTATAATTATTTAAAAACCCGCCCCAAAATAGGGGGTGTGGGGGTCGAGTATCCGATCAAACTTTGAGTGCAAGCTGCTGCAGTAACCCTAAAATAAAATAGATAGCTTATAAAAATAAATAACTTAATTGTTGCGTTTTATATCTTTTTCATGGTACAAAAGAGTATGGGAAATAATTCTCATATTAAACATTGCGAGGTAAAATAAATGCAAATTACAAGAGAAGAATTAAAGGCAAAAACATTCAATTTCGAAAGAAGAGATTTAATGTACTGGCTTATTAATAATTGCGACCATGATTGGTTAACTGGATTAATGGCCGAGAATATTCCATTAAGTACAGCTATTAATGCACTTAGGGACGCTGAGATTTTATTGGAACCTAACTCGAATGTTAGGGAGCATTAAAATGGAAAAATTAAAGAAAAATATATTCGGTAAAATGAGAAAGCTGGATAAACCTATCGCAAGGTTTATCTGTTCATTCGATCGAGATTGGGAGGTTAGAATATTAAAAATATATCAACTCCCTCATAAACATAACAGTTTATCACGCTGGTATACTGTCGCTAAATCTGGCAATACTTTTGGCAGTTGGGAATATGGCGATCAATATGCCAAAGAGATAATGTCTAACTTTGAATTTGTAGATGGCGAGGATGAATTCAAAAAACATTTTATCGACAATGAGGTTGTCGAGGATACCTCGCCAGCAGTTGAAATGGTTAGGCAGTTTCTCGATGCCTAGTCCAATAAACAATAACAATCAGCGACCTAAATTGTCGCTGATTGTGGATATGAAACCAAAGAAAATGGAAAAACTTTTAGATAGCTTTGTATTAAAGTTTTTTATTCCTATATTCTTTGCGTTTTTTCTTGTTCACTTTTTAGCTTATCTATGGAGGTTATATAATGGCTAAATTTCATGAATATATTTATAATCGCGCTAACAATGGAAAAACTTTTTGTTATGGTAAAATTCAAGACGATAGCAATTTTCATGTTGTTTGTTCTAACGAAGAATACGATGGTATTGCTGGAGACATAGACGCAGCAGAATTAAATACTTGGAAAAAAATCTGCGAATATCTTTATAAAAACTATCGAAAAGATATTGAACAAATTGAAACTTGTTAGAATTTAAAATTAGTTACTTTATTGGAATAGCTGTTAATTCAGTTATTCCAATTTTTTTGTCTCTTTTTAAAGGCCATTAGATAGGTTGTTTTATACCCTGGCATATAATTATACCTATTAATTACTATAAAAATAAGGCCGACCCGACCCGACCCGACCCGATAAAAAAATGACCCGACCCGACCCGATGAGGCATAAAAAAAGGCATCCAATTGGATGCCTTTTTCTCCGAGGTAACTCTATTTAATTTTTATGCTCTTTACACTCATTATTAAAAACTTTATCCTCATGATCTTCTTTTGAAGTTGAGCCACAATCCTCACAATAAATAACAACCTTATAGGCATCAGAAACCCAATTATCCCTATAAAAATCGATATTATAAACTTTTCCATCTACAATATAACGTGGTTTTTTAGTCACTAGAAATCTCCCCAATTAGATGGTGCCAGGCTATTGATATAAGCTGATCGCTCCATAATAGATTCACGTTTATGTTCGCACTTCTCACACAAAGCCACACCACCATACGGATCAGTACTACCACAAGCGTAAGGCACTTCAATCCATTCGTTTTTTAAGTGATCACGTTGCACTTGATAAGCGACTATTTTCTCACATTTTTTATTAGTCATTTTTTTTACCTCATTAATTAAAATTAAAATTACTTTAAGAATAACCTATCCAGGTTGTTAATGCAAATTAAATCTTTGACCAGGGGTTTTAACCAGGGGTTTTAACCAGGGGTTTTGACCAGGGTTTTTAAAAAATTATCAATAGCAGCTTAAAAAAATCTCGTTTTAAAGGTCACTAGATAGGTTGTTTTATATATTCTTATATTATTATACCTATTATTATTATTAAAAATGACCCAACCCGACCCGATTTATTATTAAAAATGACCCGACCCGACCCGATTTATTATTAAATTAATTAGTTATATAGCTTATTTAAAACTTGTTTTATCTAAATATTAATATAGAATAATAGTAATATTAATTAATCAGAGGTTTAAAAAAATGATTCCAACAAAAGTATTTAATATGAAATCAAATAAAGGAAGAAATGTTCCTAATCAATTTTTAATTACAACTAATGAAGGTTTTTACTTTCAAAGCTATCAAACAACTATAGCTTTTAGGGATAATAAAAATCAAGTTTATTTAGATTATAACGATTGGGATTACTCAGTAACAACTGGTAGATATAGAAATCAATTTCTAAATGAAGGAATAGCTGAGACTAGAAGAAAAATAAAAGAAGGTATTTATATTTTAAAAGACTTAAATAAACCTTCTTATAAGCTATAGGTTTATATCATGAAATATAAACTTTTAAAACTGCATTAAAAATTAATGCAGTTTTTTTATTCTTAAAAAACTTCCAGGATAACCTATATAACTTATTATTATATTATTTTATTATTATAACTATTATTATTATTAAAAAATGCCCGAATGCCCGAATTAAAAAATGCCCCGAATTCCCGAATTTATTTTTAAATTAATTATATGTATAGGTTGTGCTGACAGTATAACTAGTATAGAATAGTATATATAATTATATATTTTAATTAATCGAGGTAAAAATATGAAAACAACAACAATATATCAAAAATCTATTAAGGATGTAAAAGATTATCCTTACAAGGTTTTAAAAAAATCTACTAATAAAAAGCTTTTAAAGACTGTAATCAAGGGACGTTTTAAAGGTTATGAATTCTTAACATTAACACTAGTAGAAAGGGAAACTTGCCCAGAATATTGTTACCATTGGGAAATTTGCTATGGTAACAATATGCCATTCGCTCATCGTTTTAAACATGGTAAAGATCTAGAAGAAAGAATTAAAAAGGAAATAAGCGAATTAAATCCAAATAAAAACTATTTAATTAGATTGCATATTTTAGGCGATTTTTATTCAATTGGATATGTTCAATTGTGGCTTGATCTATTAGATCAATATTTAAATATTGCTATTTATGGCTATACGGCTGTTTTACATAATAGCAATATTGGAAAAATAATATCTTTTGGTAATGAGAAACATTTAAACACTAATACAAAGCGTTTTAATATAAGATTTTCAAACCAACCAAAATTGACATATAGTGCAAACAGTTTTGACGTACAAAAACCAAAAAAAGGAACATCAATAATTTGTCCACAGCAAACGGGGCAAAGCAAAGGATGTGCAGATTGTGCATTGTGCTGGGATACTGAAAAAGTTTCTATAATATTTAAAACTCATTAAAAGAAAGGAAAAATAATGCCATATTATATAAATTTAAAAAGTAAACATAAATTTTTTAATCATAAATCAATACCATTAAAAAATCAAAAAATCTTGGGTATTATGAGCGTATATAAAAACGATCAAAAGAAAAAGAAAAAATCTAAATAATAAAGTTACCTCGGAGAAAAAGAGCCATTAAACTTTAATGGCTCTTTTTTTTATTTTCTCAAAAAATTTTTCTCGATATAAAGACCCTCAGATGGGTGGAATGATATATTATGATATTACTATACCTATAATTTAATGCCCGAACCCGACCCGACCCGAAAAAATTAAACCCGACCCGACCCGATCACCGAAAATAATTCCTTGAAACAAGAACCACGATACAAGTATTTTGTATCTATGCCCTTATCAAATAACTCAGATGCCCGAATGCCGTCAAATAAATATAGGCTTTTATCCCGAGGGTCTTTAACCAAGAAAAAACTGACACCTCCATATCTAGAATATGAAGTGTGATATGCCACTTGATTACTTGCAACTAAAATCTTATTTCCTTTCATTACCTTTAACTCAATCCAAAAGGCAAAACCATTCCAAACAATATGAACGTCTGGAACTCCACCACCATTTCTATTTTCAATACGAGTTGCATGACACTTGGATGGGAGATTTCTTTTGACAGTTTTCCAAAAATTACTCTCAGACATATCTCTTTATACAGTATATTTGTGACAATACTAAATAATTTTCTCTTTTTTCACTTTTTCGTCAGATGTAAAAACGCTCTAAAAGGCTGAAGTAGTGTAACAAGTGTAACAAATTTAAAAGTAATGTAACAAGGATTTTTGAATGTATATATACGTTACACAGTTTTTGTTCCATTTGTTCCATTACTTCCAATATTTTTTGTTAAAAACATAAATAAATTTTCAGAAATTTACTCTTATAATGTAACAAAGTTCAAGATCCAAGGTTCTAGATGTGTTGCACAAATAACACATAAAAACATAAAAGAACATAACCTATCCAATTTATTATAGTAAATAACCTAAATAATTGCTATTTTTAGGTGTACATTTATGTCAATTTTTAAAACGAGGTTCAAGTGAATATAGTAGAAAAAATTTATAACAGAGAAATTTCCAAAGAAGAGTTCGATTTAGACAGATTGGACGAATGGGCAAAGGTTCTAGAAACATATAACTTTAACACAAAGTCAATGAAGATTATGGGTGATGTGGAAGAATTTGAAGTACATAAGTTTGTTCCTAGAAATGTTTTTAATGATTGGTTAGAAGACATTAAGAACGATATTAACAAAGGCGATCTTAAAAGAGCATTAGGTCATATTTGGTATAACAATGATTACATTTTTGGGAGGGATGTATAATGCAAGAAATATACAACGATCTGAATAGATTGAAAACCATCAAGGAACAAATCGACAATCCATTACTTGATCAGATGATCAAGGAAAAAGAAGAGATTGTAGAAATCCACAATAAAGAATTATCAATCCAAGGTGGAAGAGAATTAATCACAGAACTTTTTGGTTCTGCAATGGCAACCAAGATGGGAGTAATATAATGGTTGATAAAAAGAAAATGAAACTTCAGTTCAGAATTGAAAATATGACAGACGAAGAAATAGATAAACGTATAGATCATTTTTTCAGATATGAAAGTGATGGTCTTAATGTAGAGAACAATGAATATATTAGAACTCTTTTATGTGTCCAAGATGCAAGGTACACAGACAGATGGGCAAAAAAAGTAAGAAGAAATGGAGGGTTAAAATAATGGGAATGTATAATTATGTCGCTGACAAGGAAGAAGAATTTTACAACAGATGTGACGAGGTTGCATCTGAGAGCGAAACAATCCAAGAATTTCGTGAGAGAATGAAAGAGCATTTTGGTCTGATTTCAGAAGATCAAAACATTGATGTTGATGAGGTTCTTCATTTTGTTTGGGAAGAAAAATGGTCAAAATATAATATGGAGGGAAAGTAAATGAAAGTAACAGAATTAATTAAAATCTTACAAGAAGTTGATCCAAATAGTAAGGCTATGATTGAAACTGAAAAAGGTGTTCAAGAAGTTGAGCAAGTTCAAGAGTCAGTAGATGCCGATTATAATGAAATTTATATTATGGGAGAAAGAAAATGAAACTAGAAATGAAATCAATAAAACATTCAGCATTCGCATCTCACGAAACATATTGTTACGAGGGTGTTGTTTACATAGATGGGAAGAAATCAATTCACGTTAGGAATGATGGAGTAGGTGGATCAGACTCACAATGGACAGTCGGTGAGAAAATGGATTACTCTTTGATCAAGAAGGTTGATGATTGGTGCAAGAAAAATCTTCCTAAATGGAAAGCGTCTTTTGATGGTAGTGATGCAGAAGAGCATGACACATCATTTGAAATGTGGTGCAGTAATCAAGTTACCAAATTCTTGAGAAGAAAAGAATTGAAAAGGTATTTGAACAATCGTGTCATTTTTTTTGATAAGGATGAGTTAATGGAATGCCTATACAAAGTTAAAAAGTTGAGTGGTGTTCATATCAATCATTTTAAAATTAAGAATAAAGGTGTGAAAGTTATTTTGAATGAAATGCCTTTTGATGATGCTTTCAAACTCTATGATGAATTTTTAGATAGGATAGCATAATGGTTCATGAAAAAAACTTAAATGATCTCTCTACTCTTTACAAAAAGTGGGGAGATCAAAACCCATTTTATATTAACCAAACTCTTTCTGCTGATGATATTTTGGCTACAAATAAACCAGACAAAAAGCAACGACTTTGGTTGGAATTATTTTCCGAGATGTGGATGTTAAACGAAGACTATATTTTTTATGCAGAAAAAAATGGGGATGATGCAACCATTTTAAATGATTTAATTTCAAAATATATTCAAAAAGAATTAGGGGAGTTAGACAATGACTAGAAAAGTTAAAATTCATCCATATAAATTATCCTTAATTAGGAAGGACAGAAATTTAACTCAAGAAGAGTTAGCCAACAAACTTAATATAAGTCCTCAGAAATTCAGAAACATTGAACAAGGGCAACAAATAGAAGTTTATGAAAATACTTTTTACGAATTAGCAAAAGAATTAAACTGTTCTCCCTATCATATTATTTGGCACGAAGATGATATTTTTATAGATTCATTTTTTTCCATCATTGAGGAACAAAGGAAAATGATTGAGGACTTTTATTCTTCTTGTTTTGAAAAAAGATGGGAATTTGATAAAGACACTAAAACACCCAGTTCATTTAAATTGGAAGATTTTACATCTAAATCTAGGGAATTTTTTAGACTCAAATTTGATAAATTTGCGAATGACATTGATAGTCTTGAAAAAGACAAAAGCATTCAAAAACGATTGGGAGAAATCTAATGGGATATACAAATTATTGGTATCAGAAAAGAGCATTCACAGATGCTGAATGGTCAAAGATTAAAGATTATATTTATAAAGAATGTGATCAAAATATAATTTATATTAGATTTAGTTCATTATATTCTTACAATGCAAAACAATTTGAAAACAAGGCATCACAAACACTACAGAGATGTATAGAAATTCTTTCTCCAAATTATGATGATGTCATTGAATTCAATGGTCAAGGTTCACAATCTTGTGAAAATTTTACCTTATATAAAAATATCCGAGAGCCACGATACGAGGATGAAAACGTAATATTTAATTGTTGTAAAACACGACAACATCCCTATGACGAAGTTGTATGGAAAGTATTAAAGTTCATTAAGTTCGTGGTTCTTGATCCGAAGGACAAGTCTTTTTCAATTTCAAATGATAATGGAGATAATTATGAGTAAAATTGAAATACCACCAGAAACTTGGGTAGAATTATATTCCGAGTTATCAAGTTATGTGGAGAGCAAATGTTTTCCAGATAGAAAAACCCACAATGACCAAGGTGAAAGGTTAGTGGAAACTGAAAATGATTTCCTTGCGATTGTGGATGAAGTCGAAGAACTTATGTCAACGTATTTTACACCTAAGGGAGATTTATAATGAAACATATTTTTATTGGAAACAATCTTGAAGGATTAACCGATATGGAAATCAATGTTATTCAAGTTGCATTAACTCATCTTATTGAAAATTTACAAGACGAAGATGATCGGAAGGATGGGCATTCAAATTTTGATCTTGATACACGATTAGATTCTGCAAAACAATTATACCTAGATTTAGGTGGAAAGGATTTTTGGAATGGCAATAGATCATAAAGAAATCTTACACGAACTTCTGTTTGATAAACATCTGACAGAGGATGAGTTTTTTCTTCTTGATGATTTGATCGAGGATAGAATTTACAAACTTGATCAAAGAGATCCGAAGGAAGAATTTGATACTGTGGAACTCGGAAGATTAGAATTATTAAGAGTTAAAATAACCAAGTGGCGAGGTGCGAAGTGAAAATTCTTAATCTCTTTAGTGGAATGGGGTGCGATATTATGGCTCATAGTCGCACCGATCTTCCTTCGATAACAAAAGTCTACCATAGTGATATTGATAGATATTCGGTAGCAGTTGACCGATTTCTGCATCCTCAAGTAATTCAGCTTGGGGATGTAACAAAGATCAAAGGTTCAGATTTAGGGCATATAGATTTAATTTTAGGTGGTTCGCCTTGCCAAGGATTTTCATTTAGTGGAAAACAGTTGGCATTTGACGATCCGAGATCACAACTCTTTTTTGAGTTTGTGAGGATTTTAAAGGAACTCCGAGAGATTAACCCGAAAATTCATTTCCTCCTGGAAAATGTAAAAATGAAAAAAGAATTTAGGGATGTGATTACCGAGTATCTGAAAGTTCACCCGATTGAATTGGATTCTGCTTTAGATTCTGCACAATCGAGGAAAAGATTATATTGGTGCAGTTGGGGGGTTATGCCACAGATTGATAAGGGCATTGTTTTAGCAGATATACTAGAAGATTTTGCTCAAGCTGATTTGGTTGGCAAACAAGGAAAAGTTTTGTTGAAGGAAAACATAGACAAGGCAAGTTGTTTATTGGCGAGGGATTATAAAGGTTTTGGCAATCAAGGACAAACTGGGGTTCGTTGTATTCAAGTTGGTCATGCAAAAGAAATCAAGGGTCATGATGTTTTGAGAAGAGTTTATTCATCTAATGGCAAAGCACCAACACTCAATTCAATGGGTGGAGGAAATCGAGAGCCGAAGGTTGCGATTGGCCAGATTATTGGCCGAAGGATAAATCCCAAGACAAATAAAAGGGATGATTACAACAAAGATATAGTTCGGAAACAAAGATTAGAAATCAGATCAGATCAAAAAAGTGGTGCATTAACAACAGTACAAAAGGACAATGTTGTTGTTGATGAAGAAATTCGTTGGAGGGCATTAACTCCAATCGAATGTGAACGTCTGCAAACTGTAGAAGACAATGCGACTTTATATGGCATTGATGAAAATGGAAAGCAGATCACAATATCAAAGACTCAAAGATATAAGATGTTAGGCAATGGTTGGTGTGTGGATACCATTGCACATATTTTAAGTTATTTAGAAGGGAGAATATAATGATAACTGAAGAAGATGGAAGAAAATTTGAACATTATTTAATGAAAGGTTTAGAAGATGCTTTGTTTGAAGGCGAACAAGACAAAGAAATCATAACCAAAAATAAGCAGAACTTATCTCCTTTGGAAATACCAAATGGGTATAAGCAAGGGTTTTATCTTGGATTAAAATTTTATCGTAAATGGGGAGAATATAATGGAAAAACTAACTGAAGAAGATGTAAGAAATTGGCTTGGTTCAGATAATACTCTTGAAGAAGCCTTGAACTGTTTAGTCGAGATTGCGAACGGCAAATACAAAGCCGAGCAATTAGAAAGTGATATTGATTGTTACAGAGCAATGTTAGGAGGATATGATAATGCCTAAAGAATTAAAATGTGGAGCAAATGGAGATGGATTTACTTTTGAAGTTGAAGAAGTAGAGGGATACTTGGAAAGTGAAGGACTTAATTGTTATCTTCAAGAAATAGCTGACATTCTTGGAGTATCTTGTGCAGATAATTTTGATCCTAGAGGAGTTAGATATGCTTTGTATAATTTTACAGATCAATTCAAGGATGGTGTTTCGGATGCCTTGTTATTAGGTAAAAGTGCAGATGTAAATCTCACAAGTGCCTATAAGCAAGGATATGATTTTGGGATATCAATGTATTGTGAAATGGAGGATAAATAATGAATGCAAATTCAAAAATGGTTTTTAAATTAGAGGAATTACGGCATATTTTTGATGCCGTAGAACAACACATCTATGCAACTGAAGAACGTATCAAGGACAACTATGCCTTTAGTCATCATAGCGATACGCATATATGTGAAAGGAATCTTGGAGAATTAAATGATCTTCGAGGAAAAATCTTAAACAATATTAGAGGAGAATAATAATGCCAAATTGGACTAGAAATGAATTAACAGTTCAAGCTGATGATCCAAAGGACATCAAAGAATTTAAAGAGAAAGTCTTTACAAAGGATGATGAAGGTAATCTTCAATTTGATTTTGAAAAGATAGTACCAATGCCATCACATATATTTCGTGGCAATCTTGGAGATGAAGAGAGAAAGAAATATGGTAGTCACAATTGGTATGATTGGAGTAGAGAGAATTGGGGGACAAAGTGGAACTCTTGTAGAACTAAAATCAACTTTGAATGTGACGAAGAACTTGAAATAGAGTTTGAAACTGCTTGGGATACTCCAAGACCAATCATTCAAAGAATTCGTGAGATGTTTCCTAAACTAAGATTTTGGGGAGGATACATCCACGAAGGATGGGAAGGTTCTGGATCTTTTAATGACATATAAGGCGATTGCATTAATATGCTTTATGATTTCTGCAACAGACCACGAATGTAAAACGAGGTTTTATCCTCAGACATTCGATAGTTTTGAAGATTGTAAAGTAAAACTAATCCATTGGAGATTATATGAATTATCAAGAACAGAGAATATGGTTTTAGGTGATTGTGTACTTTCTCATAGTAAATAGAAAAAACCCTCAAGATATAAAGAAAGGAATTAACAAATATCTTGAGGGCTTAATTAACGAGGTAAGTAACCTTAACATAAATGAAAGGAAGAAGTCAAATGATTACAGCATTAGTTTGTTTAGCGACAGCAATTTATTTTGAAGCAAGAGGTGAGCCGACACTTGGACAGATAGCCGTGGGTCAAGTTATAATGACCAGGGTTTTTGATCCCCGATACCCCGACAATGTTTGTGGGGTGGTGAAGGAAGGGTATTATTATGCGTGGAATCCCGAAATTCCAATCCCCGATCAATGTCAATTTAGTTTTTGGTGTGATGGTCAACCCGAAACCATAAAAGATCCAGCTGCATACGAATGGGCAGAGGAAATTGCCTGGGGGTTAATTGAGGGACCATTAAATATTATTGATTTGACAGATGGAGCGACACATTACCACGCACATTATGTAGTACCTTCGTGGACAGATATGGTAACAAAAACTGTTCGCATTAACGATCACATATTTTACAGATTGGAGATGGAATAATGAAAATAACACAAACGACAAAAGAAATTATATCTAAAATGTCTAAAGCACAAAAAGACTATGAAACTAAACAAGCAATTAAAAAAGGTTTTTCAAATTTAGAAGAGTGGATAGAAGTTAAAAAAAATTCACAAATTGAATTTTATAAGGGACTTATTTATACTGATGGCGATCTTAATCCACTTGAAAAATCTCTTTCTTCTTATTTAGTTAGAAAAAATGATGAATATAGATTTTTTTGGTCTATTCCAGATAAATATGGAGAAGAAGGATGTTTTAAAACTAATATTTTAAAAGTTTGGGACGAATTAAATACATCATTGCAAGTTAAAGATACTTTTGTTCATCAGTTAAACCTTAATGATTATGGTAAGGAACAAGAAACTTATTTAACAGCAGTAGCTGATGTAAATAATCACAATAAATATCAGTTTCAATACAGACAAAAATTTGATGATTCCTGGGTAAGTTTTATGGGTTCATTAGAAAGAATTAATATGACAGATGTTCCAAAGGGTTGGTTGGATATGATTAATAAATATTTTTTATTTAATGGAGTGGAATAATGACATTAGAAATAGGAGAAAAATTGGTGATTCCATTTAAACCCGATCACCATTTAAAAAACACAGGGGTATTGTGCATTGTTGAGCAGATACATCCTAAAAATGTCTATGTGCGAAGGTTTAGCGACAGAAACAATCGCTGGAATAAAGAAGTACACCAGGTAGATCGACATTTTTTAGAACAACATAAAAACAAACAGAAAGGAGGAAAAAATGGCAAGACCAAATAAAATAGACGAAGATTTTTCAATGTATAATCTAAGACTATCTTCTATGGATTTGAAAGATATTAAAGATTTATCCAGAGAATTATCTTACGAAACAGATACACAAATAAGTATTGCTGATATTATGAGATACTGCATAGTAAATCATAAGCAAGATGCAAGAAAATATTTTAAAGGAGAATAGCATGAGTGAAAAGAAAGAAGAACAATTTTGTTTCGTGTGTAAAACAAGACTTCCCGAATCCGAAAATGGCAAGGTTCAATGTCCATGCTGCAAGGCAATTCATACAAATTCGGGGGAAGATCACAATGAACAATTAGGTAAATTAATTTATTCGGGTGCTTTTTTCGAGGAAGAAGATGCGAAAAATTAATTTACTAGCTCTCCACATAAAAAACTCTACCCCGAAAAGAAGAAAAACAACTTTTTGGGGTAGAGTTAGGAAAACTTTTTATAAGTTGAAAAAACTTATAATGTATTGACATTAAAACATAAATAATTATATGCTACAAACAACAATAAAGAGAGGGCTTTATGAAAAAAACTAAAGAAATAAAATTTAGGACAGTTGCTGTCCCGAATGACGTTTATAAAATGATAAGGGAGATTGCAGAAATTGAAGAAAGAACAATTGCAAGGCAGTTGGGTGTTATTATTAAAAAGGCTCATGCCCAGCTATCAAAAGAAGAAACTACTTAGTGGATTTTCTTTGTTCATTGAATAATACTTCAGCGATCCTAACGGATAGGCCAGTTGCCTTACTAAATCTTTCTACTGCGATTTTGTAGGGCAACCATCCTTTTTTAAAATCTTTTATAATTTCTAAAGTTTTATCTATTTTTTTGGTATTTTTAGCCATTCTCTAATATTTTCTCCTAAAACTTCAGCACTTAATTTTATCTTACCTCTTAATGATTTTACAATCTTTTCATCTATCGTTCCTTCACATATAAGATCAATGTATGTCACAGGATAATGTTGCCCTATTCTATGGCAACGATCTTCTGATTGCATTCGTGTTTCAAGGTTAAAGTCGTTAGCATAATAAATTACAGTATTTGCTGCAGTTAATGTCAATCCCCGACCAGCAGTAGATGGATTCCCGACCATAAACCGAAGTTCAGAGTTCATGTCTTGAAAATCCCGAACTATCTCTTGACGTTCATTGTCAGAAGTATCCCCGAAAAAAGCTTTTGCAACATTCCCTTTGTATTTACTGTTTAATGCTTTAACAATCGACATAATATCATATCTGAATCGTGACCATATAATAACTTTATTGGGTGCTTCATCGCATATTTCAAGAAGTTCATCTAATCTCCTTGTAGGAAAGGTTATCAAGTTTCCATCATCTGATTTTAGATGCCCCGATAATATCTGCTGCAGACGCAACATTTGTGTAATCATCATCGGTGTTGATACAAACTCATCATTGTCTAACATCAAAACAGCTTTCTTTCTAATATCCTCATACATCTTCAATTGCTCAGAGGTCATATAAACATACCTGGATGTATAAATCTTTTTTGGTAAATCCAGGCATTCGTCTTTAAGAACCCGAAAGGAAAACTTATCAATTTTTCGAGTAAGTTCGTCCATATGCCGATACCCTACGACTTGCTGAAAACTATGATTGCCCATCTGACGGCTGTTTAAAACAGCATATCTCGCCCGAAAAGCATAATAAGAATTGAAACCCAGCATATTTCTCCCTAAGAATTCACACTGCGAAAACAAATCCAGCGGTGAATTTGTTACAGGAGATCCCGTTAATATTCTTTTATATGGAAATTTGTTTGAAATCTTTAATAATGCTTTTGTTCTTTTAGCTTTTGGATTTTTAATCGTGGTTGACTCGTCCAGGGCAATTAAACCTTTGGCCGCAAACATCGAACTAATCACATCTGCGTTCTTAAATGCACGAGCCGTTGAAAAAGCTTCCACGTTCATAACAAATATAATAAACTTATCCTGCGGTGGGTTTTTCCAGAAATTTACCCAATATTTCTTTTCACCCTGGTTCATACTCGATTTCCAGAAAATACATTCATAACTAATATCCTCTGAAAAATGTTCTGGTATTTCTTTACTAATCCAGTTACGATAAACTCCTTTCGGAGCAATGATGAAAGCAAAATTAATTTTTTTAGCTCTTGCCAATAAAGTAATATTATCGAGCAAAACCTTTGATTTTCCTGTTCCCATCTCCATAAACAAAGCAAAGCTGGGCTTGTCCCAGCCCAGGTCCAATGCCTTTATTTGATGTTTATACGGTTTTGTTTTAAATTGCTCTTGACTTATCATTCATATTCCCCCATATTATATTAATATATGTTGCAATAATTAAATTGTCAACTTTAAACCTGAAGAGGAGATACTTGTTATGGAAAACAAGAGTGTACTATTAGAGGACGATATATTTGCTGATGCGTCCTCCTTTGATAATGTAACCCCAAAAGAGGGGAAAAGATTATCAAGTTTAGTTAATCAGCTAAACCAAGTTACAAAAGAAGTCCAGGATGCCGAGGATCATTTAAAAATTCTCAAGGCTCAGAAGCAAAAAATTTCTTTTGAACAAATTCCAGAGGTCATGGATGAAATGGGAATAGACCGACTTGACGTAGATGGTGCAACTGTCTCGTTAAAGAGTTTTGTTTCTGCATCGATTCCTGTGGACAAGAAGGAAGATGCTTATGCTTGGTTAAGGGAAAATGGTTATGATGACATTATTAAGAATGATATAACCTTATCCTTTGGGCGAGGTGAAGATAATGTTGCTAAAGATCTAATGGTGGATCTTGATCAACGTGGTTTTCATCCCGAATCAAAAACTCACATTCATTCAATGACTTTGAAAGCCTTTGTTAAGGATATGGTTGAAAAGGGTGTGCCAATTGATTTGGATTTATTTGGTGCTTTTGTAGCACGAACAGCAGTTGTTAAAAGAAAATAGGAGGAAAATATGTCAAAAAATGTAACAACTAAGTCAAATACTACTGTATCACCAATAATGGATGATATTCTAAACTCGGCAGGTGAGGGTGTTGACTATGACACAAGTGAATTACAAATTCCTTTTGTCAGAGTTATCCAGGCTTTATCACCACAAATCAAGAAAAATGACCCACAATTTATTGAGGGAGCATCACAAGGAGATTTGTTTAACACCGTTACAGGAGAATTCTGGGCGGGAGACGAAGGTATTGAGGTTATTCCTTGCTATCAGGAAACAAAGTATCTTGAGTTTATCCCAAGAGACCAGGGCGGTGGCTTTGTTGGTGAGATAGAAGTGGACTCACCTCTTCTTAGCCAGACAACTAGGGACAGAAGTGTTGAAATACTTCCTAGCGGTAATCAGCTTGTGAAATCTGATCAGCATTATTGCATGGTGCTAAATAAGGATGGCAGTGCTCAACCTGCGATTATTGACATGAAATCTTCTGCCTTGAAGGTAAGTCGTAGGTGGAAAACGCAAATTGCAATGTTCAAGATCCAAGATAAGGAGGGCGAGTTTAAGCAACCTGCGTTATTTGCTACCAAGTGGCGAATAAAAACTGTGGAAGAGTCAAATGAACTAGGTACATGGTACAATCTCAATGTAGAGAAAATCGATCTAGTGGACTCTAAAGCATTATTCCAGGAGGCAAAAAACTTTCGATCTTCAGTGATGAAGGGCGAAGCGAAAGCCGTAGCTGAAAATCAAGAAGATACACCCTTTTAGGGTGTTGGAGAGTAGCAGTGTTCTCCATGGCACTGCTACTTTTTTTATGTCAGTAACGCAAAAAATTTTTAATCTATTTGAGGGGTCTACTCTTGCACATGGTGAAACAACCGTGGGCAATAAAAGACGTAATGGTAAAGCCGAGGCTAAGAGCATTATCGTTAAGACTCCATTATCTGTTGAAATGATAGAGGAGCATTTAAAAGGTATCAAGGGCATAGGTTCAATTCCAATTACGGAAAAGAATGAATGTAAGTTTGGAGTTCTTGATATAGACACCTATAATGTTGACCACAAGGAAATTGCAAAGAAGTGTAGGGCTTTAAAGATTCCTGCCGTTGTTTGCCGTTCAAAGTCTGGTGGTGCACATATTTTTATATTTATGAAAGATTGGGTGAATGCAGCAGAGTTTCGTGATCATATGTTCGAGATTTCTGCCGCAATGGGCTATTCTGGTTGTGAAATATTTCCGAAACAAGACCAGATATTAGCAGATCGTGGTGATGTAGGTAATTTTATAAACCTACCTTACTTTGACAGTGACAAAACAGTCCGATACGCAATCAATGAAAAAGGGCAGGATTTAAGTCTTGAGCAATTTGTTTCACAGGCTGAGAAAAAAAGAATTACATTGCAGGATCTTAAAAACATTGATTTTGGTACAAGAAGAGAAGAATTTTCAGATGCTCCTCCTTGTCTCCAGGGTTTTTTAAATCTAGGTGTTCCACAAGGTGCAAGGAACACGGTTCTATTTAATGTGTGTACGTATTGCCAGAAGAAGGATCCCGACACCTGGCAAAAAATGTTTGAGGATATTAACCAAAAGTATTCATCTCCTCCTTTACCTGCCACTGAGATTGTTGTTTTACAGAAACAGCATGAGAAGAAGGAATATCAGTATCAATGCACTATTGAGCCATTGAAAAGTCATTGTGATAAACAGGTTTGCAAGACAAGGAAATTTGGGGTAGGAAATGGTAATGCAGCCCCTTCGATAGGCGGTCTTACAATATTACTTTCAGATCCGAGACTATTTTTTCTGGATGTAAATGGTAAACGTCTTGAGTTGTCAACAAAACAATTACAAATGCAACAGCATTTTCAGGAAGCTTGTATCGAGCAGTTGAATTATATGCCCCCGATTATGAAACCTAGTGATTGGCAGACGTTGATTAATCGTCTTTTGGAAAAGGCTACCACAATAGAAGTTCCAGAGGAGTTGACAATGAAGGGTCAGTTTAAAGAGTTGCTGCAAGTATATTGTACAAGTAGAATTAGGGCAAGATCGCCAGAGGAGTTAAATATAGGCAAGCCCTGGACAGAAAATGATTTAACCTATTTTACCATAAAGGGATTGCAGGAGTTTTTAAAGCAACGTGGTTTTACTAATTACACTAGGCCACAACTTCAGCAAAGGCTGAGAGACTTAAATAATGGCGATACTTGTCATGGTGTTTATAAATTAAAGGACGATGAAACAGGGAAATGGTCAAACATAAGAGTTTGGTGGGTTCCAGAGTTTCACGAAGAAGAAGTTGAATTACCAATAGAGGAGAACAATGATGAATCCGACATCCCCTTCTAAAGAAGAAGAGCTTCTCACATTAGCTGATATAGTCGAATGGATAAAGGTTTCCGAGTCTACCATCTATAGATGGATGGACGAGGGTATGTTTCCAAGACCTTTGAAGTTAGGTGCAGAAAGCAAGCAGAGTCCTATGCGTTGGATACGCAAGGATGTTTCTGATTGGATTAAGACCCGACCAAGGACAAAGTGATGATTTTTGAAGAAGACGAAGAAGAAAAGGCTGAAAAACAGAGAGAGGTTTATCTTGCAAAACAGAAAATAACTAGGGAATGGGCAGGAAAAGATCCGCACAAGAGATCTAGAAATAATAGCAAAAGAGCTAAACAAAAAAGAGTTGCTCAAACAATCTATATGGAAAAAATAGGGGTGGATGCGATTGCAGTCTATGATGTTGAAAATGCAGATATATTACTTGATGAATACGAAGATACGGTTGAATATGTTCAAACTTTAGCGAATAGGAATTTAATGTCATTTGATAACACAGATGTCATAAATTTTCCTGACCCCCAAAGTTTAGCAAGCATTAAAACCAATAAACTTATTCGTTATTATGAAAATCTTGGTTTTAAGGGTATCAAAGTAAAAGTTCATGGGGGGTTAAAAACAGGAAAAGGTCGAGGTCAAAATAGTAAATTATTAAATGAAGACCCCATAGGCTTTAAAAAAGATAATAATAAATTAATTCAAAAACATTTTAATAGGAAAAAACAATGTCAGAGAAATTAATCTTTGGACCGCCAGGTTGTGGTAAGACTTTTACGTTAATTAACGTGGTTCGTGATGCGTTAAAGAAAGGCACACCACCCGATAAGATAGGATTTGTATCCTTTTCTCGCAAATCAGTTGAAGAGGCAAGAACAAGGGTTGCTGCAGAACTTAACTTAACAGAAGAAGACACACCCTGGTTTAGAACATTGCACTCTACAGGCTTTCAATGGCTAGGATTTAAGAAAGAACAGGTTATGTCCAGATATGACTTTGGTAAGATTGGTAATGAAGTTGGGTTGGTATTTGATAACAATACGGCAAGAAACAGCCAGGATGGATTGATTAGTGTATCAGCTAGGGAAGGTAATAAGTATTTGGAGATAATACATCGATCAATTATGAGATGTGTTTCTTTGGGGGAGCAGTTTAACGATACAGAGGATTATAACCTACATTGGAGTTTATTGAAAAAGTTAGAGATAGTTTACAAGGATTTTAAGAAAGAGAATGATAAAGTAGATTTTACAGATATGATCAAAGGTTTCGTAGACCGGGGAAATGCTCCTTCTCTTGACTTGCTGATTGTAGATGAAGCACAGGATTTGACTCCTCTGCAATGGAGACAGGTTAATGTCATGAAAGAGAATGCAAAAGAGATTTGGTATGCAGGGGATGATGATCAATGCATTCATCGATGGAACGGTGTATCAGTTAAAAGCTTTATTGATGCCTGTGATAATATAGAGATTTTAAAACAAAGTTATAGAGTCCCAAAATCTGTGCACTCGGTTGCAGATAGGATTGTTAAAAGAATTTTATACAGACAGTCTAAAGAGTGGAAACCTTTATCAAAGGAAGGAAATGTCTATTATCATTTTAGTATGTTTGATGTGGACATTGACCAAGGTTCGTGGACAATTATGGCTCGTACCAATAAGATTGTACAAAGGATTGCTGAAGCTTTGAGAGATGACGGCTATCTTTACAACTTATACGGAAACCCAAGTTTAAATCAAGGTATGATTAAGAATATGAACACTTGGGAACTTCTGCAGCAAGGCAGTAAGTTACCTTTACAGATGATTAAAGATTTATATGCAGCACTTCCCAAAGTGGGGAATAATGCAAAAGTTAAACGTGGTGTTACAAAGCAGTTAGATTTCCTAGAGCATGATCTTATTTTGGGGTATGACGATTTGGTTAATAACTATGGAATGATTGCACCTAAAGAGACAACATCAAGAGATATGCTGGATGTTTCAAAAGATGATCGATTTTATATGGATGCTTTAACACGCAGAGGTGAAGACTTCGAGTCTCCCAGGATCGACATATCAACCATACACGCAATGAAAGGTGGTGAGGATGACAATGTTATGTTAATGTCCGAGTCTTCTCGTGCTTGTGTCAAGAACGAAAACCAGGATGATGAACATAGAGTTTTTTATACAGGTGTCACAAGAACAAAAGAAAATTTACATATTATAGAAACAGACTCAGAGAATAGGTATCAAATATGAAAAGAGAACAAATTTTAGAAAAAGCAAAGATATTAATAAGTGGTGAAAGGGCAAAGCATTATGGTGATGCTCGTATGAACCATAAAAGGATAGCCGAACTCTGGAGTCCAATATTAGATAAAGATATTACTGTTGAACAAGTATATGCTTGTATGATTGCTGTTAAGTTATCGAGATTGATTGAAACACCAAACCATGAAGATTCATGGATTGATATATGTGGTTATGCTGCATTAGCAGGAGAAAAGAATGAGGGATAATAGTACAATGCATTTCCTTGAACGTCTTGAACTTGACCAAATGGAAAATGATTGGACACCTCCTACTGAGTTTCCAGATCTTAGAAACTGTAAATATATTGCCATTGACTTGGAAACAAAAGATCCAAACTTAAAAAAGATGGGTCCAGGGTGGACACGAGATGATGGATATGTTGTTGGTATCGCAGTCGCAGGCGGTGACTTTATGGGTTATTATCCGATAAGGCACGAGGCAGGCGGTAATCTGTCGGAGTCAAGGGTTATGTCCTGGTTAAAGGATCAATTGAATACACCCAATATTCCAAAGATTATGCATAACTCGATGTATGATTTGGGTTGGCTATATGCCTCTGGTGTTGATGTAAAAGGCAAGATCATAGACACAATGGTTGCTGCACCATTGGTAGATGAGAATCGGTTTTCCTATGCTCTGAATGCTCTAGGGAAAGACTACATAGACATGAGAAAGGATGAAAAGTTATTACGTGCAACAGCAAGTGATTGGGGAGTTGATGCCAAAGAAGATATGTGGAGATTGCCTGCAAAGTTTGTTGGTGCGTATGCCGAGCAAGATGTAATTATGACATTGAAGTTATGGGATCGATTACAGACAGAAATAACTTCTCAGAGCCTTGAAACTGTTTTTGATTTAGAGACAAGTTTAATTCCTGTTGTTATGAATATGCGTAAGAAAGGAGTAAGGGTAGACCTTGATCAAGCTGAAAAGGCTCGAAAGAAATTAATTAAAATGAAAGATGGGCTAGTCCTTGATATAAAGAAAGAAACGAATATAGAAGTTTTACCCTGGGTTGCGACAAGCATTGCGTCTGTCTTTGATTATTACAAGGTTGCCTATGGACGGACGGAGAGCAATAATCAGCCGTCTTTTACAAAAGCTTTCTTACAAACCTGTGAACATCCGATTGCAGCAAAGATACTAAAGTTAAGGGAAGTGGATAAAGCAAACAATACTTTTATTGACAGTATATTGAGATATGAACACAAAGGCAGAATACATTGTGAATTTCATCAACTGCGTTCTGATGATGGAGGTACAGTCACTGGCCGTTTTTCTTCATCTAATCCAAATTTACAGCAGATACCTGCCAGAGATCCAGAGATTAAGTCATTAATTAGAGGTTTGTTTCTGCCAGAGGAAGGCACAAAGTGGGGGAGTTTTGATTATTCTAGCCAGGAACCGAGGTTATTGGTGCATTATTGTGCGAGCCTTGGTGAAGATAAACATCCCAAAATTGATGAACTCGTAGAGCAGTACAATACAGATGATCCAGACTTTCATCAGATGGTGGCAGATATGGCAGAAATTAATCGTAAACAGGCGAAGACTGTGAACCTTGGGATTATGTATGGCATGGGTATTGGTAAATTAGCGAACACCCTGGACATAACAAGGGATGAAGCAAAAGAACTTTTAGCAAAATATCATTCTCGTGTGCCGTTTGTGAAAGGTCTGGCAGATATGGTTTCATTGAGGGCAGCAAGATATGGACAGATACGAACTATTTTAGGCAGACGTTGCCGATTTAATTTATGGGAGCCAAATAGTTTTGGTTATAAGAAACCTTTGAAATATGAAGAAGCACATAAAGAGTATGGACCTAGTATACGAAGAGCCTTTACCTATAAGGCATTGAACAAACTTATACAGGGCAGTGCAGCAGATCAGACAAAGAAAGCTATGGCGGACTGCTATGAAGAAGGGTTTTGTCCATTGATCACTGTGCATGATGAACTGTGCTTTAGTATAGAGTCCAAGGAGCAGGCATCGAGGATCAAGGAGATTATGGAAACGGGTCTGGAATTAAAAGTTCCAAGTAAAGTTGACCAGGAACTAGGAAACAATTGGGGGGAGGTTGGTTAGTGTAGCAGTGTAGCAAAAAGTTGATAAAATAAATAATTTAAAAAATATTATTAAAAATATACTAAAAAGGTTAATACTTTTACTACACTGCTACACTAGCCATACGTTCACATAAACGCTCTGCCCTTTTTGTCACCTGACGATGCCACCTAGAATCACGCATCTCGTCTGCTGCCCTTTTGAAATCCTTGTCAATGACCGCTTGTATTTTTTTCCTAAATTTAGAATACCGAGGATAACCAAGGTTAAACATCATATTTGCACAGATTAGCTGAACCTCATCATTCATGTTATCCCAATCATCATAAATCTTTTTGCAGTCCTTAATGACAGTCTGGATGTCATCTTCAAAAAGTTCTGTTACTCTGTCTTCAGACACTTCTGTACCTAAAGGCTCATCATATTCTGGCTCATCCTCACGGCATAGATGGCCAATTCCAATTGTTTTTAGACCAAGGTGATCGAGGTATGATTCATATTTAACCCCCTCATCAACCACGAGTTGATCTTTTAGTTTTGATAGATCCATTACACACTCCCAAATGTTGCTCTTGTTACTGGATTAGTTACAAGAAGTGGGTTTATTTTACCAGCACTTGATGCTGATGCGGCTGTTTTTATTTGGTTAGTTAAATTTTGAGCATTGGTTCCTACAGTTTGAGATATTTCTGGAGGTACTTTAAAAGGTCCTTCACTAGATGGTCTAATTTTTGGCATCATTCCTTCTTCTGCCGCTTCTGTGCCTCCAAGTCCAGCCTCTGCTTGAACCTTTGATATTGTAGTCTGTATTGCCTGTATTGCCTGTCCTAATTTATCGGCACCAGGCTTTCGACTTGCTAACATAATATCAAGCACCCATCCTTGTCTCATTAATTTTGAAAAAGCTAAATAACCTGCAGCCGTTGGTAAAACACCAAGAGGTGACGCTATAATACTAAATAGGCCTAAACCTAATGCAATATTAGGTGCAGCTAATCCACCTTTACCTGCTATGGATGCATTAGAAACAGCTATCATATTGTCAGCTAACTGAAATAATTTTTTACTTTCTTGCTTGCCAAACATAGCTGAAATTGTTTCTTCGCCATACCCATCTAATGCAGAACGTAAATTTCTACCTATATTGCCGCTTAAAAAATCTTCTCTAAATTTTGGAGATGTTACATCACCAAGAGATCGTAATATTCTTGCCATTGAAGCATCTTTAACTTTTTCTATTACATCTCCAGAAAAATTTCCAAAATCATTTAAAGGTCTATCTCCAACTCTTAATGTGCCATTTTTAAAGTCACGAATTCTTGAAGCATTGCCTCTTTGAAATAATGTAGAAACTATTCCTTCTGCATCATTATTATTTAACGACTGAATTATCTGGTTTGTATCAAAGGCTTTTCTATTTGCTGTTTGAGTAGCTAAATTTTTAACAGCATCAATAACAGAATCACCAGATAACTGATTTACAATATCTTCATCAAACTCTGCACCAGTTTGTCTAAGAACTTTAACTAAATCCTTAATATCGTTTATTTGTCCTTTAAAAAGAACATCTTTAGTTGTCCCAAGTTCATCAAACTTTTGAGCTATTTTAATTCCATCTAAAACTCTTACACCATTTTTAGTTGAGTAATTGCTTGGATCTCTTAAAGTTCTGTTTAAAAAGGTACTGGCTAATTGCTGTCTTGCAGCTTCTGCAGCTTCTGCCCCTTTGGAAATTTTTGAAGAGATTGCAGCTTCTTTTCTTTCTGCAGCAGCAATTCTTTTTCCAAATTCCCGTTTAGTTGAATCTTCAGGCATAGCAGCAAAAAATCTTTTTGCTTCATCTATATCTAATTCTCTACCCATATAAGAAACTTTTTGTTTTTTAAGAGTTGCTTCACCTGCTTTTAAACCTTTAATTGTCGGTACAGATCTTATAGCTCTTAAAAATCTATTAAGTTGCATAGGAGAATTGTTTTTAACTATGTCATCAAAAAAAGCATCTGTATCAATTTGTATTGTGCCACCTTTTGTTTTTTGAAAAAGCTGTTCAACAATTGGATCATTTAAACGATTACTTCCTGCTGCATAATATTCTCTGCTTCTACCTAATAAATTAAATCCTTCTCTAATTCTATTTATGGATTCTTTTGTTATTGGTTCTTCAAAGAATAAACCATTGTTATTTAAAAATTCTCTAAACTGTTGTTGAGTCGCAGGTAAGTTTAAATCAGATCTTTCAAAATAATTTAAAGCTGTAGCTAACCTTTCTTCTCCTTCAATAAAAGCAGAATCAATGGCATCTTTAAAATTTTTTGCATTTAATCCACCTAAAGTAGACTTCCACTCTGGAGCGTATTCCATACTTTTTAAAACTTGTCTAAAAAATTGTGCTTCTTCTGGAGTTAAATTTGCCGCCTTTATAGCTCTTTTTTCCCATTCATTTAAAAGTTTTTTATGTTCTCTTAATTCCCTTAAATATGTAGGATCTTTTTTCCCACCAGCAAACTCTTTTGGGTCGGGAGCCTCTGGAGGAGGATTAGATTTTTTAAATTGGGCTTTTCCTCTAGCTTTAGCTTTAGCAAGTATTTGATAAAGTCTGCTTTCTTTAATTTGATCACCAACTGGAGAACGATTCCGAATTGTGTTTAAAACTTCATCTATTTTATAAAGAGGAATAACTTCATTATTTTTTCCAAGGGCTGTACTAGCTGCTGAAAACAAACCATCTGATTCTCTAGCAAATATTTCCTTGGCTTCTACAAGAGCTTTTATTGACTCTTTGCTTAACGAACCTGTTTTCATCAAAGGAGCCATAATGTTTTTAATTCTTGTTTCTATTTCAGTATTTAAAACTTTTTGTGCATTAGCTACTCTTTGACCAGCAGTTGTATATAACCCTTGTATTTCAGATTTCATCGTTTGTTCAAGAGCATCTAAAGTCGTTGCATTAACATTATATTTTGCAAGATCTTCTATAATTATATCAATATTTCTATTTGCTGCTGCTCTGTTTGGAAACACACCTTCAGCAACAGCTTGAATACGATTAAGAATAGGTCTAACGCCAGGTGCAGCACCTTCAAACAAAGGTTTAAAACCTTGTTGTCTTAACGCTCTGCCTTGTTGTCTGGCAAGTTCTGCTTCTGGACCAGCACCACCGCCTTTTATAATTCTTCCAAATAAACCAGAGATAGCTCTACCAACACCTTCGCCAGCAAAACCTAAAGCACCTTCAAAAATAGCGTCTTTGTATTGTTGCTCTTTTGTTTGTCTTTGGTAACCAGAAGCCTCTTCTGCTGCTTCATCTATTAATTTTGTAATACCCATTGTAGCAGCAACACCAAGAGCAGCTGGAATTGTTCCGACACCAGATAATAATACTCCAGCACCTATGCCCGTGGCTAAAGAATATCCACCTTCGCCAGCAAAGTCAGCTAAATCATATCGACTAAAACCTTCTTCATCAATTGCAATCTCTGGACCATCTTCCATACCCAACTTTTTACGACCTTTTTTTGTAAGTATGAAACGTCCACCCTGGTCTTGCCTAAATCCATCTTTTCCAACTTTATCAGTTAAATACGCTGCTTTTTCTTCTGGTAATTCAAATGTTCCAAGTTTAGTCCTTAAACCAAAATCTTTTAATCCAGAAGTGTAGTCTACACCTGGGTCTTTTAAACTACTAACTATTGGTTGAGTAGCTGGATCTATGGCTTGTCCACTAATAGGATCAATACCAGCTAATTCTTTTTGTCTAATATAATTTTGTATGTCTTCTATAGATGCGGTTGAAAAATCTACAGCTGCTTGTGTTGGTTGAGAATCTGCAAAAAAAGTGTTAAAAAGTGCTTGTTGTTCTTGTTCTGTAGGCGTGTCTCCACCAATTTCAACTTCTTTAATACCTTGTGGAGTTTCAACTTTAATAATAGCCATATGTACCCCTAATTTAACCTATAAATTCCATCTTCCCCAGAAGTAAACGTAGCTTGTGCAAAAGCTCCACCACCAGGTAAAAAAGGTTGTAATCGTTGTCGTTGAGCCGAAACTCTTGTACCAAGTAAAGCACCAGATGGAGTAAGAAATTCATTTCCTGTTGCTTCTAATGAATTTAACCTAGCAAGTGCAGCATTTTGTGCATTATCAAACTCAACTAAAATTCCAGCAAGTTTAGTGTTAAGAACATTTGCTGGAGTAGTCATTAAAGATAAAATACCGCCATCTAAAATACCTTTTGACATAAATGCATCTGCCAAACGATCAACATCTTTATTAGATATTGAGTTTGCAGCCTGATCCTTCCCAAGAGTTAGCGGCACTAACTTCTGAAACACTTTTCTAAGATCAGCAATAGCAACGTCACGATCTGTGTACCCTGTTGCTTCTATTCCTGCAGCAGCCATTGCATTAGCTATTAAAGAATTCATTCCAGGTCTAAACCCTGTAATTTCCCCTTTGGCATTTCTTATCATAACTTGTTGTGTTAAGTGCATCATGTTGTTAGATTGGATAACAGCGTCAACACTTTCAGCATAGTCATCCACATGATCTGTAATTGCCTTGGGGGTCTTTAAAGTTTTTGCTTTAATAGCATCGGATTTTATTTTTTCTAACGCTGCCACTGTTGCAATTTTTTTAGACAATAAAGCAGATGCCATTGCTGTGCCTTGAACTCCATCTGGTAAACCATTTTCAAGAATGTCAGATTTGTTTAAAGAAATTGTTAAACCTTCTTTACCACCAGTAACAGTCCGTCCATCTGGATACGTATATGTTTCTCCTGGCATTAACACATAATCAGCAGTTTGAAACTTTAAACCTCGTTTTAACTGTTTTTCTTGTAAAGCATCTGTCATGCCCATTTGTAATGCTGCTAATTGAATTTGTCTCTCAAACTCATCTTTTTCAGATTGATCTTTAATCAACATATCTGCACCATCACTTAATGCCTTGGCAATATTTGTAAGTGCGTCTGGGCTGTCACCTGCAGCCATAGCAAAACCAATCTTGGCAAGGGCTAATCCCTTATTAATGCCCTTATACTTAGGTGCACGGTCCGTGAACTGTTTAATAATGTCATCTATGGTATTTGATTTTTGTTCATCGTTACCTGTTTTAAAAATTTCTGTTACAAGTTCTGGCGGTTTTAATTTTGGAACCTCTATGTCCGAGGTTCGTGGTTGACCTCTTTTTGCAAGTCCTCCAGTAGGATCAGGAAACTCTTCTGCTGTACCTTCTCCTTCTCCTTCTCCTCCAGCACCATCATCAGTTGAGCTTTTTATATCGGGGGGTGAGTATTTACCTAATATTTTGTTAAGTTCTTCTTCGGTAATTTCTGGATCTGTTTTATCTAACTGTGCACCAGGTCCTTCAGCAGTAACATTATCTGCTGTTACACTTGGCTGTCCAAAAGGCTGTGCTTCTATCTCATTTCCTTCTTTATCAAAACTTGTAATTACAGCAGGAACGGCATCTTTATTAAACTCATCTTCTTCTGCGATAACGGTCATTCCTTTATCGCCTTGTCTCTTTAAAATTCCTTCTATTTCTTTTCCAGAGGATTGCAACATTTTTTGTAACTCACCTGGATTAATCTTAGAACCAGGTGCAACAGCAGGTTGTGCTAGTAAAGAAGCTAAACCTGGATCTCTTCCTTTATTTAACCTACCTGTTTGTCCTCCATATAAATCTTCTTCAAACGTAAACCCTAAACCTTTTAAAAGATTTTCATCTGGAGTAAAAGTTCCTAAGTTTTTATCATATTCTTCAGAAGCAGGACCTCCCTCTTCTGTAAACCAAGATCTTGCTATTCCAACTGGAAAACCAGCCATTTGACCTGCTACATTAGCAATACCACTTAAAGCTTTACCTGCTGAACCAAATCTATCGGTTTTACCTTTACTTTCAATAAAATTTTTAAAACCTTGTCCAGTTAAATATTGTTGAAGTATAGCTAATTCAGACCAATCTAGTGCACCCATACCTCCTTCAGCCGCTTTTTTCGCAACATTAATTAACGCCATTTGACCAGGAGAAGATGATTTTGCAGGTGCAAAGAATCTTTTTCCAGATCCAAACATCTTTCCAGAAAGTGTCGATGGATAAGGATTATTTTTAGTATAGACTTGACCAAAGTTGTATTTACCACTTCCAAAAATAGGAGAGGAACTTGCAAAAGGCCCACCAGATAAATTTAAAGACACTTGTCCGCTGGGTGCTTTAACTTGTCCAGCAGTTTGAAAATGCTGTACGCTTTTAATACCGCCCATCTGGTTAAGCTTGTTACGCCCACCTCGATTAAACATTTTCCGATTCATTACACTCATGCTGGGTTACCAAAGATACCGCTAAACATATCTGGATATGCCTGACCTAAACCAGCCAATCCCAACCCCATACCAGCAATTTGTGACAATCTACTTGGCGGTGGTGTGTATTGCTGAGTATATGTTGAACCCGTTGACGGTACTCCTCTAAATATATCGGATAAGAATCCAAGATTCTGGTAAGGAGATCTTGCCCTTTCAGCAATTGTCTGTCTGTATGCATCAAGACCAGCCTGCTGCTGTGCCTGTTCAAGTCCACCAAGTCCGAGAAGTTGTCCAACATCTCCTTGCTGTGCACCTTGCAGACCAAGACCTAACTGTGCCATTCCTTGTCCAAGACCAGCCTGGGCTTGACCTAAACCAGCCTGTGCTTGACCTAAACCACCAAATATCTGTGCAGCCTGCTGTTGTCTTGCTTGCTGATTTTCAAATGCTGACTGTGCCTGCCCCATTGCCTGTTGATAACCTTGTGAACGAAGTTGTGCACCCGTTCTTGCCTGTTGATCAAGGACGTTTCTGCCAATCTCTGCTGATCCTATAGCCTGTCTGCCACCACCAAAAGCCCCTGCCTGGACGGCTTGATCTTTTAATGCCTGTTGTTGCTGACCACCTAAACGTGCAATATCTTCCTGTGTTGTTTGTATAACATCTTCTGTGTATGGATCCATAAATTGTGATACAGATGTAGGATCAAAAGCCCCTGTAGTTCCTCCTAATTGAGTTACCCCACTACCAATTGTCCCAAGACCTGTTCCAATGGTTCCTGCACCAGTGCCCATCTGACCTGCTGCTGTTTGAAAAAACGGAGCATAAGCTCCTAAACCTGATGCACCCATTTGTATCGCTTGTTGCTGTAAAGGAGTCATTCCAGCGACTTGATAAGCAGGTACTTCCATACCGCCTGTAGTTCCAAGAGCCGAAGCACCAGCTAAAAGATCTTTAAGATAATTCTCCTGGTAAGAAGGTAAAAAGGTTTGGGATGAACCAGAAGCTACAGCCATTATGCTCTCCTCTCAAGTTTATTCATTAACTCATACATCATATCAGCACCTTTTTCAACACTTCCACCACCTGCTGCTTTAACGGCTTTATTTGTAAACACAAACTCACCGTCTGAAAGAGCAGCTTGCTGAACTGGTCTACCACCTTGGTAAATCATTCCAGGAATACTATCCGAGGTTCCTGTGCCAGGTCCTTGCAACAATCCACCAAATTGAGGGGTTGCCATACCACCTAAATTATATGCTGAGATAATACCACCTTGAGCAACCGACTCAGTTTCTGCCATAAGAGCCTGTACTCTTTTAACATCTTCGGCTAGTTCTTCTTTAGTGGCGAATCTTTCGTCAGTTAACGTATTAATAAAAGGTAGGTATTTGCCTGGATCACCTTTGACATTAGGATTTCTTTCTCCTGTCCGAAGCTGTTCTTCCGAATAAAGACTTCCTAATCCTTTATCTCCACCACGGTTTTTATATATATCCAATAAACTAGCACCTAGAAATATTCCAGGAAAACCACCCATGCTACTAAATAAATTTTCAATACTCATATTGTATCCTCTTTTTTTATACCTTAACTTATTTCCATGTAACTAGCAACAACATGTAACCGATGTGCTGTCGCTGCTTCCGCTTTTAATATTTCTGACTCTGCCAGCACTAATGGCTTTGTTAATAACTCAATCGTTGTATTAGCCCCAACCGCTTTTACTTTAAACAAACTAAACACGGCACTGGCAGAATCAGTAATTGTTAAATCAATTGTATCAGCATTTCCACTATCTTCTGAAACCAGTATAGAATTAATAATAGCAGTCGTTGCATTATCTGGGGTTAGAACAGCCGTTGCATCCGCTGTTGTCAAATCTACTTTAGCATTTTTATATTTTATTGTCATTGCCCTACAAACCAGCTAATTGATTCAAGTTCTTCCTGTGCATCTGTGCTTTGTTGTTGATTAATAAATAACTCTAAAGCTCTTACCAGATCAAACATATATTGTTGACTTATTTCAGTTGGTGGTTCTGGCAATCTTGGTGGAATCAAACCTAAGTTAGAATAAACCATTAACGCCTCCCATCGGGTCTAATATCCACTCTGGGTGAACCAAGTTTCCATTTCATATTAGAAGCAGAAGAATCCACACGCATAGCAAAAGAACGCCCTCTTGCCCGTAAGTTCAACTGATTTGTATAGAGTTCAACTGGTGAAACAGCCGTTCTGGTGGCTGCACCGCTATCCGTGTTTCCATACGATTCTCCAGGCTCATTCTTTGCTTTAAGCGTAAAAGTTGCTGCTGGAGTGCTGGACGTAACCGATCCATCAAAAGTTAAGTCCGGGACAACTTTTTGAACAAGACTAAACCGATCTCCGTCACCAATGTCCATAGGTGCTGATTCAATGTACGAGGTCATAGCAGAAGTGTCATCATTATACCCTATCTCATGGTTATAAAGATAACTGCTTGCTGCTGCTATGGGGTAGCTTCTTGTACCACGGTCAATCCATGCTGTTCTCAGAATTGATCCGTAATACCATACTTTTTCAATATAATTGTATATAACATAGCGGTCATTTTCTCCCGTACCATCATTCGCTAGGGAATTGGTTTCTGAAGGATAAAACCAGATAACTTCATTAAATTCTGAATTAACGGCAGCGTATACCTTATCTACCTGAGAACGGTTAAAGTCCAGAAATACTTTGTCCTTTACTGTACAGGGAAGAGTTTGTGTTCCACCAGCATATATATAAAAGTTATCTTTGCCCATCCAGAAGACAAAATCCTCCGTAGCAACGGCTGCCTTAGGTCCAGCAATCGTTATGTTAGATGCAATTTGCTGTATGCCAAAAATAAAATCACCGCCAATATACCGCATCGTATGCAAAGAAGTATCTGTCCAGATAAGGATCTCACGTTTTGTTTCAACAGCCTGGACAAACTCTGACCCAGATCCAAGTCTCAAGCTTCCAGCTGTTGTATCCGCACTAATTGTCCAATTTACCGCAGATTCCTGGTGTGACCATCGGATCATCAAAGGATCCTGGACCGTGGTTCCATAAGTATTACACCCAAAAGCAATAATGTGGCGATCAATATCACTAACTAAAACCTGTTTAGCAACAGTCGGAGTATTAGCCGCACTTCCTAATGAACTAAGCAACACGGCACGGGTAGACAAACCATTTGTCTTGTCCCAATAATAAACCGCTTCGTCTCTAGGATTTATTAATAAATCTTCACCAAAATTATCATGTGACCAGGTTCTAATCTCTCTTGTTGTTCCACTAACAGCAGCAATCCCCCAGCCAGTAAAATCATCATCAGATGACGCATTTCCTACAGCAAGTCGAACAATAGTATTATCAGAATGAGTAGCAGCCGTTGTTCCACTAGCACCCCTTGTTGACGGGCCGCCACCAGTTCCTAATGTATTACTGCTAATTGTGCCAACTGTTATGAGTTCTTCTTCAATCAGTATTGTATCCGCTGCTGTAATACCTGTAGCACTGTCAACATCAATCGCTGTTTCACTGTCATCAAGGGCTTCGGCTAACTGTGTTGTTAAAGCACCTGCTGTTGTGCCACCCCATAATCCAGCACCCCAACCTGTACCACCAACCTGTGAATCAAGACCAATAGTCAATTGATAAGCCGCATCCGTAGCACTTCCACCATTACCAGAATCAGAAGCATTAGCAGCAACACTGGCAGTAAACGTGTAAGTATTTGCGTTTGTAACCGATACGATTTGATGTTCTGCGTTAAGTATGGTTGCTGTTATTGTGCCACCTAAACTTACAGCACTGCTAAAAGTGACAAAATCTCCTTCTGCCGCACCGTGATTAGATTCAGTTACTGTTATTGTAGTTGATCCGTTTGTTGCAGAAAATGTTGTTGAGTTAGTTGTTGAAGAACGAATAGGTGTAATATCACTAAACGAACCACCTTCTTCTATATAATATTTAAGATGTGTTCCAATACCCATATAATCTGAACTATCTAGTGCTGTCCAGTTATGAAGCCGTCTTGCAGTTCCCTGATAGGTGGATGCTGAATACTTCTCCCATCCACCTATCTTCTCGGGGAAACCCATTCTAAAACGTATTTTATCGCAATCAAGCCAACCACCTTCGTTACTATAGGCAGTTATCTCTCTGTTTATTCCTGGTCGAAATTGTAACTTTGTTAAAGGCATATTTTCCTACGTTGCAAACATATAGTTATTACCTGCACCACTTCCCATAGTAAATGAGTCAGCGTTACAATTTGTTCTTAACATCATTTGAACTGCATCACCACCACCACCACCTGCTGTGCTAGATGTATTAGTGATTGTAATGTCTGTTCCTGCCGCAAAAACAGGTGTAGCAGTAGCTAAAGTGTTAAAGCTATAAGCCGTTCCACTTGATCCTCCTGATGTAACACCATCACCAGTTATGGTATATGTTGCTGATGCTCCACCATTTCCTTGAATAATAAAAGCAGCATAATATTCTCCTGCAACATCCGTTCTAAATGTTATAGACCAAGAAGCTGTTTGACCTGCTAGACCCCACCTCACGACATACATCATTTGTCCATAATTTGCAGTAGTACCATTAGTAGAATAATTAATTTGATAACCAGATTCATACCACGGAGTTCCATCTCTTTGACCTACCCAACCTCTTACGCCAGTATCCCCACTTTGAGAATTAACCGTAACATTTGAAATAGTAGGAGTATATTGCTTCATTCCACTGTAAAAATCAGTTAAATCTATAGAACCACTTGTCGGAATACTTGAATTAGCAGCCGCAGCAGCAGTTGTCTGTGTTCCATTATTATAAGATGTTGGATTAGGAACATATGAACCACCTTTGTATAAGTCTGTTAAATTAATCGACCCACTTTGTCCGTAAAAATCCCGAATATCTGTTAAACTTATACTACCACTAGTTGCTAGAGCCATTACACTGA
>VTLG01012736.1_pt1 | contig 59583 bp, 90 predicted proteins | sample 4694571 | NCBI WGS metagenome assembly VTLG01 (sample SAMN12604809, study PRJNA352737) | marine metagenome | biome: ENVO:00000447; feature: ENVO:00000209|ENVO:00000569|ENVO:01000036; material: ENVO:00002151; isolation source: viral sequences binned using virsorter ...
TTCTTACCTTCAGCAACAGTTCTATTAAGATCGTCTACATCCAGACCATTGAACCTATCAATAGATAGTTCTATCGGATCAGTAAAGATAGTATCATATGCTGGAAAAGGTGAGGACAATCCTCCTATGTATTCTTCAACGATAGGATAACCCCAGGCATCTCCTCCCTTTCTGATGTAAGTCATTACATCTGTTACATTATCAAACTTATCAATGCTCATTAGCTTGCCCTTTCTCTGATCGTTATCTCACTATCACTGAACAATTCAATGCTACGTTTCTTACCATTAGTACAAGTAACAACTATATCAGTGTAATATAGATCATCTCTTGTACGAGATTTTTTCTTGATGACTTCAACATCTTTAACAGAATGTATAAAGTTATCATCTGGATTCTGAAACATCACTACTCTCCTTATATTGTTGATAGGCTGCCTTACGTTTTGTAATATCCCAATACCAGTTAGGCATGAACTCGTATTGACATTCCATAAACCATTGCCACTGTGAATAAGTAAATCCAGGGGGCATTACTCTATCTCCTTTCTATGTTTTAGTTTTCTAGTATAACTTCTTTTACCTTTCTTGTCACGAACTATTTTATATTTTAGTTCTCTCAGTATTTTCCAGTATGGATTACGACTTGTCATCTCTCAGTTCTTTAATTCTTATTAATGAATTTTGATACTGACCTTGTAAAGTTTTCATCTCATCTTTTATTGTTTCGTTTTCTTTGGTCAGTCTCTTAATAGTTTCTCTAGCAACCGTATACATTACTTTGTATTCTTCCAATGCCTTATTAGCCATCATCATATTTTTCTTGATGCTTCTAACATATGTTTCAACCATAGTACCCTCCTATATATAAAACTGGTATCATAAGTAGCATAATAACTACTATCCCTATTAGTAACCAAAAGGTATTCTCAGGTAGTCTCATTCTACTCTCCATATCCAACAGGACAACAGTCCTCACAATAAATTTCATCTTCATAAAAAAAGCACACCTCTGCACAAGTCATATCTCCACAGTCAGCACACTCTCTATCATATACATATTCTCTCATGATCTTTGCTCCTCTATCTCCTCATAGTATAAGCTATCATCTTTAATTAATTCCTCAAGATAAGAATAGATAGCTTCTTTAATTGTTATTCTATCTTCAAGGTCTTCAACATTCATATCCAAAAGTATTTGATAAGTCTTTATCATTAACTTTTCTCCAGGCATTACTCTATCTCCTTATAAAATTGTATCTACTTGTAGTTGATCTTGGTTTAATCCATACCCATCACCATGTCCTAGATTAATTATATTTTCAGGATTAATCAACTGTTCTTTAGTTGCCCACCCTCTTACAGTAAAGGTAGGATAGTCGGTAGTCACTAGAACAAATACATCAATGCTTTCGTATGCAGTATTTATTTTAGCAAGCAGTCTCCCTGTTGCATACTTGGTAGTCTTTACATCAATGCGAGTTCCAGAGTGTGTAACTAAATCTGCACCGCCTTGCCTGACATAGATGGTAAAGTCAGGGTATAAGTTCAACCATTTTGCTACTGTCAACTCTCCTCCAAGTCCTAACTGATCTGTTAGTTTATTACTTTGTGGTCCAATTTTTCCATTGGAAACACCAGAAGACCTAGCTATATTATACCTCATATCTGCACCATCTACACAGATTTTCTTTTCCAGGTCAGTTAAAGTATATTCAAATGTCATTACTTTTTCTCCACATAAATTCTTAAACACTTAGATTTTTCAATGGACTGACCATAGGTATGTTGTCTCCAGTCCAATCCATCTTTGAGATACTGTCCTCTTACCCTCATCTCATAGGTATCCTTATTAAGATACTTTCTAAGCTGTTCAACAAAGTATTCTCCATCAGGATCATTGGGTATATCAGAAAATACATAGCGATGTCCCTTAACTGATGTACTTTCTTTTGCTTTTGCCATAAGCATATTAACATAAGATTTATTCTGGTCAACATGTAATTCTAGGTTCTCAAGAGTCTCACTCAATTCATTTTCTACTAACTCATTATGATTAATCAACTTAATAAAAGCATTACGAACATGCTGGTCTGTCATAGATTCAACTTCAATGTGCTTACCTTTACTACTACTAAAGTACTTTGTCATAACATTTTCTCCTGTTAAGTATGGTAGGGGTTGTCTTAATATTCCTTGGTTGGGCTTTCATTTTGAAACAATGTAAGAGAACAACCATCTCTTTGTTCATTCCAATCATCTTCCTCCTCTTCTTCTTCAAAGAACTTCTTATCTGGCTTTATAGGATTGTCTGGGATAAAAGCTATTTGTTCAGCACATCCCCATGTCCAATCACAATTATCAGGATCTTCCTCAAACTCACCAGTAGCTCCATGATCTTTGTAAAATTGCATTAGACGCTCCTCATTCCAATCATCTGGAACATTAATTTCTGTAGATAAATACTGCGTATAATGTGCAGTTACTCTAAATGTTTTTACCATAATCTGTATACCCTCCTATTTTTTTGAGAAAAGATATAACGTGAACGACAGTACGATTGCCGTACTTATTTATCCAAGTATTATCATCCACCCTATATACATGGTGATTTAAAATTTCAGTAAGGATACTAACCTCATGCTTGTTTAATTTAATTTCCAGCATTATCTTCACTCTCTTTAAAACTATTTACAATATTTGACAAGGCTTCAAGAGCCGTTGCTTGGTCAATCTTACCCATCTCTAATTGACCAGAGATGTCCTCCAAAGATTCTTTTAAATTAAAAGAGTTCGAGCTGCTTTTTTCCATTAGTCTCTCCTATGTTTTTGAAAATGTGGGCTATCATGTCCACTGTCCATCCATTACCCAACATTTTATATCGTTGCGTATTGGATACATGAGCAGTATACCCTTCGGGTACAGTCTGCAATCTCTCACACTCAAGGGGTGTTAGCTTACGCCATTTTAAATTATCTTGTGTCAGTAATATCTTTGGTTCCCTGTGTCCTCCACCCATAGTCGTTAGGGTAGGAGCCTTACCTTCTGGATGGTACACTCTCTTGATGGCATCATGCCCTTTTAAATCAGCATCACCTACATGGCATAGACCATCCGAACTAAACACTAGCTGTCTTCTATGCTTTTCAAAATAAGATTTTAGATTACCGCCCTTGAAGTAGTTAGCATCTAGGCAATGAGCCTTTTTTCTATCCACATACCCATCTTCCAGTATATCTTTTAACCATATATCTTTGTCGTGAGGTGTACTAAATGGAATGTTAGTCCAATATAATCTTCGCCTGTTTTGTGCCGATACAAGATTACTATTTAATTCTATAGGTTCTACACCCAAATACCTGGAAATAATATCCTGACTTTCTCTTTTCATCTTTACATTTTCCAGAAGAAACCATGTAGGTTTCATTTCATCCATCAGTCTGACGAACTCAAAGAATAGTTTGGAACGTGGATCGTTGAAGTTTAATTGCTTACCAGCAAAACTAAAGCCTTGACATGGTGAGCCACCTATCAGTAGGTCAATGTCGGGACGTAAGTGAGCGTGTAAACCCTCGTCATTCCAATCTAGGGCAGCTATGTCACCCACATGGATTGTATCTGGATAGTTTATCTTGGCTACCTTTATAGCATAGGGGTCTATCTCACTAGCCCAATAGTTATCTACTGGTATACCAGCTTTATCTAAAGCGATACGTCCACAACTCATACCATCAAAGGCACTGAATACATTTATACCCATCATAGTTTCCCTTCAAATATTCTAAATCCTCCAATATGTAACATGAATAATTCTGGATCACCATGCCCATCCCTATCCATCTTCCATTGGACATAGGCTTCTGCCATAGTCTCATTGGTCATTAGCCCAGATTCAGTAGCTTCTTTATGCCACCAATCAAGGGCTTCCTCATACCATCTCTCTTTTGCTTGGTCGTTTCCTAAATGGCTCATGTTTTTCTCCTTCCAGTTACTACATATCCAGCCTTGTTACGCATAGACAATATGTATTTGGCATATATTAATCTTTGGTTTTCGGCTGGTGTATTTAACCATGAGTGCATGGATAATGCCTTGACCATATTGCGTAGTTCCCATGTGGGTCTATGGTATAGATTCATTAGTCTTCCTCCTCCTTAATGAACATCAAGTCCTCTTTGAAGATGTCCAAAATATAAGCAATTTTGTCGAGACTTTCCTTACCATCTGCACTCATTCGGTCATATTCCCAGTACAGATCCACAACTAACTTTCTTAGTACTGATAGCTCCATTAGTCCACCTCCTCTTTAGTTTTGTGCCAAGTCATTGTCCACCCACCAGTAGTATTTTCCATGTGGTTTTTAATATCTCTATGCATGGCATCACTTCCAAGCACTCTGCTATCTATGCGTGGAACATCTTCCTCATAAAATTGGTGGCGTGTAAACACTTCCCTAACAAATTGTTCATGATGTTCTATCCTGTCACCATAACCTGGAACTGGATCTAATTTTCCATGAATAATTATTTGAGTAAGTTTTACTTCTGCATCTCCAGATGGAGTCTCTACTTCTTCTGTAAATGGATATGCATCTTTTAAGTAGAGGCTTCGTTCTAAATCTGGCCTCATTTTTTCAAATGTAGAAACAGGGTCTATGAAACGCTTATAGATTGCATCCCTTATTCCAAAAACAAGTTTGAACTCTTGACCTATCATGACTCTAACTCCTTGTCAGTTGATAAACATTCTTCACATATATACCCTACAACTTGGGGCGTGTCAACACCTTCCGAATGCACGGCTGGTATACGATTGACGAACCTACCTGTTCCAAATGCTGTCGATCTGGAACAGTGTACGCAAGTATCGCCTATATCTATCTCGCTTATCATACAAGTTTTTCCAATGGTGTTGGATCAAACCACTTGTCACGCTCAATAGATAATCCAAAGGGAAGCTCCAAACTTTTGAGTTCGTTTATATCCACATAACCATATTCCTTTTCATGGATATCCGCTACTCCAAACGCTAGTCCATCAGGGTATAGCTCCGATATGTACCATGTGCCTATACCAGTTGGATTGAACAGCTTTACATATGCTATCCCATCTTTTTTCTCAGCATTCTCAGAGAGTTTTTTCTCTTGAGCCTTAGTAAAAAGTTTCATTTCTTTTACTCCATTAGTTGTTAATGACAAACTCGCCCATATCTTTTCGAGCCTTACCCTTAGCCTTTAAAGCTATGAACGCATTCATGGGATCGAGGAAACGAACATCAGTTGCATCCCCATCTATACATTTTAATCCCATAAATTCTTTTGGTATGTTGTACTCATTCCTAAATACACCAGCCATACGCATACCCTGTTGGGCAGCTTTTTCCACAAAGGGCTGGTACTCTTTTTTATTGCTGTAACTAAATGTCAAATCATATATATCTGGATCTGGAATTAACCTGTTTGTTTTTTTAGTATAGTCATACCATTTTACACCATACTTTTCCGATGTCTCACACATAAAATCCCAGATGTATAGTTCCCATAAAATGTCGGACGTTCCATTAGGTCTAACTGCTGGTATCATACCCTTTTTGTTCGCCCATTTAGCATGGACAATTACTTCACGTTTCAGTTGCTCTATAAACTCTCGCCTATATTGAAAAAAGTACAGTGTTTTTCTCAACCTGGAAAATTGTACCGACTCCATTGTACCCCTTCCAGCCTCATTTAAACATACCTCTTTACAGCCAGCTATATCTTCCATACCGCATACTTGATACCCACTACAGCTAGATGGCATCTGATAGATAATTTCTGTAGATATGCCTATCTTCTGTCCCTTGACAGTCTTATGGTTCGTATCTCTGCCAAATAGTTTAGATGGGAATTTATTAAACCAGCCCATATATTTTGGACTTTCCATAATAGTTTGCTGTAAATCCATAGGTACTCTAGATAAATCATATAACATTTTTTACCCCTTCCATTTTCTTGATCCTCTCGATCCACTGCCTGTTTTGGCTGGAACCATAATCTCAACGCCATGTAGTATCTGAAGTTCTAAACCTCTACTAAATTGCGCTGGTTGTTCTTTTGATAATGATTGTTCGGTTACAAATATAGAATGGTTTTCTAAACTTTCTGCGTTGGTTTTACCATATGGTTGTTGCTCATTCTTATAACGTGCATGGTTTACAGCAGAAATTAGTTGGCTAGTTTGCTTGCATGGTTCAACTGTTGAACCACGATTATTTTCCAGACAAGCGGAATAGCCTGATTGTTTAACCAGACTATCCCAATTATATGATGTTGGTTTACTCATGGCAGAATTGCCAATAGTACATAGCCAGCACTAAATAATATAAATAATGCCAGCAGATTTTTTAAATGCTCTATCATGAAAAAACCCCTATATAAACGTGCGAAACATACAGAACATAACTAAAAACAAAAACAATAAGAAATAATTTGTAATCCATAGTTGTTCACCTATAATTAATCATGCCCTTATATTAAAGAAAAATCCTTTATTGTCAATAGCTTACAATATTCTATGATGTATGGTTCAACTGTTGAACTATAAACAATTTGTCCATAGGTACTTCCAGGAAATATATTCCAGGCGTCGCCTATACATCAAAGTTTGGGGAATATATTCTAGCAGCCAGCCCGTACATTTATGTATAGAAAAAATGAACCGGACTACAGGGAATTTAAAAATAAAATAAAAAAAAAGGCCAGAAATTAATCTGGCCTAAGTTTTGAGAGGTTAAACTACATTCGGATTTTCAATAACCGCAGATTGTACAGCGACTTGAATATCTGCAATCACATTTTCGACATTTTCGGGACTGACTGCTTGCTTGGACGTATTAACTTTAACGTCAGCAAATTTGCTTAACACTAAGTCCCTTGCTTCGGCAATTTTTTCTGGCGGTAATTGAACCAAAAAAGTAACAATTGCCATAATGTCGGATTGTTCTGGAGACAACTTTTTAGAAGTCTTTTTTGTTGTCGCCTTATTACCAGCGCTAGGATTTTTTTCTTTTTTAGTTTGGCTAGCTAAAGTCCGATAGCTTTTTACTTTGGTTTTCTTATCGGAATAATTTTTAACTAACCAAGATTTTACCTTATCGCCAGTTCTTAACTTTGCTAGTTCTGCACCATGCCTAGTAACTAGATAGAAAACTTCCATCGAAATTTTCTTGCGGGTATTTTCTACTAGTCCGTTAAAATGCTTTTTATTAAAGTCCACTTTAACAGTCTTAGCTTGCGGGATATCAAAGTTATAGTTTTTGATATCTGCGTGAGTATTAGCTAAGTCACAAGCTAATGGTAAAGCGTAACAAACACAATCAAACATTAGTGATTGCTGGTTATTATCTGCGGTTGAAAAAACTTTGTCGGCAGAAATTAAGTTTGTAACGATTTTTGATAATGATGTTGCCATTTTTTAAATCCTCGAAATTTAAATTTAGGATAGGCAACACTTAAACGGCTCATTCCGAATAAGCGCTTCGCCTATCCGAAAGTAGTTAGATATTTACTTGTAAAACATCTACTCCAAGTCGTTTCTTACCGACTTACAACTACTGTTATAAAGAAAGATTAATAAATTGTAAAGTCTTTTGAAATTTTCTAGTTGTGGTTCAACGTTGAACCATAAAAATAATCTAGAAAACTATAGGAAATACTATTTCTTTAGATCCCTAGGATTAGATTAGACGGACGTATCATCGTGGTAGAACAAAAAGAGAACAGAATATCCGACTGGCCAACGGGGAATAAGGTATTATTTAGGAAAAAAATGTCCCTAAAAAGTAGGAAAAAATGACCCCAACCAGAAAAATTTACCCATGCTTTTTATATATATATCATACCCCCGACTTATTCTTAAAATTCTAAGGGTATATCATCATTAGCTCATCAAGGTCGGACTTTATAAAAAAAATTAAGTTAAAAAATAACTGTCTATATAATTATTATATTTATTTATATATATATTATATATATAATTATATATTTATATTTATATATATAATTATATCTATTGTGATATGTATAATTATAGTGTATAATATTATATATGGAAAACATACAAGAAAACACCCTAGAACCTTTTATAAATTTAAGAGGTCTTCTTTCCCAAAAAGTAAATAATGAATGTCACACAGACTTTCTAACCTTTGTAAGGCTTATGGCTCCTTCTCTTGTCTCTGGTTTTCAGATGGGAAGTCATATAAAACTTATATCAAATAAGTTAAAAGAACTTGAAGAAGGTAAGATAAAAAGATTGATGGTCTTTCTCCCTCCAAGATCGTCAAAGTCAGTGATTTGTTCTAAGCTCTTTCCTGCATGGTATATAGGTAGAAATCCTGAACATGAAATACTAACTGTATCTCATAGTGATCAGTTGTCTTCTGATTTTGGTCGGTCAGTTAGAGATGTTGTCAACACAGAAGAGTTTAGTAAAATCTTTTCTGGTGTCCAGCTAAGAAGTGATGTCAGAGCTGCTGGTAAATGGAAGACAAACCAGGGAGGAACTTATTATGCTGCTGGTGTTAGATCACAGATTGCTGGTAGAGGAGCGCATATAGCAATCCTAGATGATGTAATGTCTGAAGAAGATTCCTATTCTGAAGCAGGTAGAAGATATATCAAGGAATGGTATCCAGCAGGTCTAAGAACTCGTATCATGCCAAACGGATCGATAGTTATAATCAATACTAGATATCACTATGATGATCTGTGTGGCTGGCTTTTAAAACAACAGGAGAACATGTCGGAGTATGAGACAATTCCTTGGGAAGTTGTTAAGATACCTGCATGGCTTGATGAAGAAGCAGCAGAACTATTATCTCTTCCTGTAGGGGGAAGTTACTTTCCAGAGTGGAAACCTGATCATATTCTCAAAGTTGATGAGAATGAGATCAAAGCCAGTAACGGAGCTAGATACTGGAACTCTCTGTACATGCAAGATCCTACTCCAGAAGAAGGGGGACTGATAAAGAAAAAATGGATACAATACTGGGACGATCCAGAACCACCTAGTTGTGACTTTATAATTCAAACCTTTGATACAGCATTCTCTACCAAAACCACAGCAGACTACAGCGTAATACAGACATGGGGAATATTCCACATATACGATCAGGATGAATATGGATATGAAAATTTTGCTCCACAGTTAATTCTTCTTGGTAATGTTCGAGGACGATTTGAATACCCGGAACTCAGAAAAATTTCGCAGAAACTATACGATGAACATAGACCAGATGTGTGCATGATTGAGAAGAAAGCTAGTGGTCAATCTCTGATACAGGATATGCGTAGAGCAGGACTTCCTGTAATGGAATACAATCCAGATCGAGATAAGGTATCCAGAGTTTATTCAGCCTCACCTATCATGGAAGCAGGTAGACTATGGATACCCAGTAACAAGAAATGGTCGGACGATCTGGTAGAGGAGTTAATACGGTTTCCCAATGCTGCTCATGATGATCAGGTAGATGCTCTGACAATGGCTGTACACTATATGAAAGAATCTTGGCACATAACACATCCTGATGATCCTGAATGGGAAGACGAGCCTCCTCAAGAAAAAAGTACCTATTGGACCTTTTGATTTGGGAAATAGTTAATTTTATGTTATAATGTATCCAGGGCAAAGGAGGAATAATATGTCGGAACTATTCAAAAAAGCATATAATACAGCTACTCAGATGTACAACTCTGGATCATCACCTATTGTTCGTAGAGCAACAGGAGGTATTTCTAAATTAATCGAAACAGAAGCTGGACTACAAGAAATGTATCCTGCTCCTGATGGTAATTATTATACTATAGATGGTTTTGATGAACGTGGTTTATACGATCCTAAATATGATAAAACATCAGATGAGTTTGCACGTAAAACTTTAACAGACCAATACTTATTAGAAAAACAACAGGAAGCTGTAAAACAAGCTGGTGGACCCCAACGAGGTTATTCATCTCAGTTTGGAAAATCTATTTCAGTAGCTAAACCAGGAGAGGCTAGTGAAAAACCTGTTACTTTAGTCAATAAGTTTCTTGCAACTCCAAGCCCAATTAATGTAACTTCACAAACTGCGGATACTACAGCAGATCAAGTAGATAGAGCTGCAACTGAAAGATCTAACTTAGCACAAGCCAAGGCAGCCGCTGATTATTTTAATAGATTTATGCCACCATCTGCTCCTAAAACAACTACATATTTAGATAGAATAGACTATGATCCTGGTTTTGCAGGAGCAGGAACAGTTACAACTCCTGATGGAAGTTTTGCTACAATAGATGACGCTGCTGTTGATACAGTAGCAGCTTTTAAAGGTGGTGGAGGTTTGTCAAATATAAACAAAACTATGATGATAAATGGACAACCCCATAAACTTGCATACATTAATCCAGATGAAGCTTCATTACTTAAATCTATGGGTGGTAGTGGTAGAAAAGTAGATGGTATTCCTGCTTATGATACTAACGAAGATTCGTGGAGTGATTATGGAGGTTTTGATATAGGTGGGGGAATAGCAGGAGGATTTTCTGAATACGATGATCCCGGAAGTCCTGATTTTGGTATGTCTCCAGGAGCAATGGGTGGATACACAGGAGTTGATGGATCTCCTCAAGAAAATTTTGGACAGGCTGATATGCTTGCAGGACCAAGCAATGTTCCAGTAGTATATACAGAAGAGCCTACTCAACCTACAGAAGGACCAGCTCCAGAAGGACCAGCTACAGGAGGATTAGATCCTACTGATGCTGGATTATATAGAACACAATTTAAAGAAGGTACTTTAGAAATACCTCTTGGAACATTAGATTCTAGAACCTATAATACTTATTTAAATGATTTGATAGAAAGAACAGGTGATATAAATGAAGCTGAAAAACTTTTAAATGCAGCGTTATCAATTCCTGGTGCTGCTGAAGATATGCAGCGATCTTTTGATGCAGGAATTGGAGCTAGTCTTAGAGGAGAAGGATATAGATATGGTGGTCCAGCAGGAACACTTTTAGATATATTAGAACAAGGAGTAAATTACGATTTTGCTGATCCTATAAAAAAACGTCTTGAAAAAGAAGAACAAAGAAAAGATATGGAAAAAGAAACTGGCATTCTAGTTGATGAAAAAACAAAAAGTACTTTCGGATCAGTTTTAGATAAAGTTAAAGATGTTTTTATGGGCAGTAAAAAACTTGATCAAGAAACTATAGAAGGTATTCAAAAAGATGTTGCAGAAAAAGGAGGAACATTTACTCCTATATCAAGAGGATTAACAGCAATTCTTACTCCAACAGTATTTAAAATAGCTGGAGCATTATTAGGAGGAAGACCTATAGGAACCTTAGAAACACCTTCTGGAACTTTTGTAGTAGGTGAAGATGGATCTTTAGTTAATTCTGCCATTGCAGCATCACCTAATCTAGGTAACGAGCCTACTGCAAAAAGAACAGGTACACAGACTAAAACAATAGCTACAAGTCAAGATGAGTCTGAAGATGCTCCAAAGACAGGTATTGCAGGACTATTAGAAAAAAGACCTGATACTGTATCACTAGCACAAGCAAGTGAGCCATCAATACAAAATTTAATTTCATTGGGAATTGATCCTCAAGCAGCAAGAGAAATGTTAGGAGTAGCATAGGCTATGGCAACAGAACGAAATCCATTTGAGCAGATACCCCAGGAAATATCTAATGTAGTTCCTATGGCTTCAGCCGAAGAAACTGACATTGATGCTACTTTTCAGGTAGAAGATGATGGTGGAGTTATTGTAGATTTTGCACAGCAAGAAGATGTCTTAATGAAACCTTCAGAAGACATTGCAGAATGGTATGGAAATTTATGCGAAACATTGGAAGAAGAAGATTTATTTTCTATAGCTCTTGATGTAATAGAAAACTATCAGGCAGATAAAGACTCAAGAGGTGAATGGGAGTCTATGTTTGAAAGAGGCTTTGAATTACTGGGACTTAAACTTGAACCGGGGTCAGAACCTTTTGAAGGAGCATGTACAGCCGTACACCCACTTCTTATTGAGTCTGCCGTTAAGTTTCAATCTAAATCATCATCAGAACTGTTTCCTAGTTCTGGTCCAGTAAAAGTAAATATTTTAGGAAAGCATACACCTGAAAAGGAAATGCAAGCCAATAGAGTACAGAACTTTATGAACTATCAGGTAACTGAGCAAATGCCAGAATACTTTGATGAGTTTGAAAGAATGTTGTTTCATCTTCCATTGATAGGATCAGCATTTAAAAAAACATACTATGACTCAACTCTTAAACGTCCAGTATCAGAGTTTATACCTATAGATCAATTCTATGTGTCTTACTTTGCTACAGATCTTAGGAATGCAGATCGTTATACACATGTTATCTATCGTAGTCCTATAGAATTAGAAAAGGATGTACGTGCTGGTGTATATAAAGATGTTGAGCTTCCAGATCCAAATCAAACAAATATAACATCCTTTACAGAAAAGATGGATACAATTATAGGTATCTCTCCTAGTTCTGATAAAGATCCACAATATGTCTTACTTGAACAACACTGTTATCTTGATATAGAAGGTAAAGATCAATCTCTACCTTATATCGTAACTGTAGAAGAACAAAGCAGACAGGTACTAAGTATTCGTAGAAACTATGAACAGAATGATCCGAATATGGAAAAACGTAGTCACTTTGTTCACTACAGATTTGTACCCGGATTTGGTTTCTACGGACTAGGACTTATACACTTCCTTGGTAATCTCACTATGAGTGCAACTGCTGCAATGAGATCCCTTATAGATGCAGGACAGTTTGCTAATTTACCGGGAGGTTTTAAAGCCAAGGGATTAAGGATGGTTGGTGATAACGAACCTATATCCCCCGGTGAGTTCAAGGAGGTTGAAGCAACTGGAGTAGATTTATCTAAGGCTATTATTCCTCTCCCCTATAAAGAGCCTTCCTCGACTCTATTTCAAATGCTTTCATTTGTAGCTTCTGCTGGTCAGAAGTTTGCAGACAGCACAGAGCAAGTAGTCTCTGATGCTGCCTCCTATGGACCTGTAGGTACAACTATGGCTTTACTAGAAGCCAGTAGTAAGTTCTTTAGTGCAATTCATAAACGATTACATAAATCACAAAAGGATGAGTTTAGAATCCTAGCTAAAATAGATTATGACTATTTACCAGATGAATATCCTTATGATGTTCCTTATGAAGATCGTAGTATATTTAAGAAAGACTTTGATGGTCGTGTAGATATTGTTCCAGTATCAGATCCTAATATACCATCTAATGCCCACCGTATGATGATGGCTAATATGGCTTTGCAAATGGCACAGCAATCGCCTCCAGGTATGTTTAATATGGAAGCATTAAATAGAACAATACTTAATGCCGCCAATATGCCTAATCTTGAAGAGATACTTCCTCCAAAGATAGAACCTAAACCTATGGACCCTGTATCTGATATTATGGCAGCTACCAAAGGAATACCAATAGCAGCCTTTCCAGGACAAAGCCATGATGCTCATATACAAACAAAGATGGCTTATCTACAAGATCCTATGAATGGAGCCAATCCAATCATGGAAAGAATACGCCCTATTCTTGAAGCTAATATACAAGAGCATTCTGTAATGAAGTACCAAGAACAAATGAATGGTATGACAGAACAAGCTCTGCAACAAATGCCTCCAGAGCAGCAGCAAAATCCTGCTGTAGTTGAAATGGCTATGGCACAAGCAGCTCAACAGGTAATGAATGCTAATCAAGCTATGGGTATGGCACAATCTCCTGAACAGCAACTTGTAGCTCTTGAACAAGCAAAGGTAGAATTGGAGAAACAAAAACTAGAATCCGATACTGTAGTTCAAGCTGCTGAAATGGAACTCAAGAATAAAAAACTTGAGATAGAAGAAAATGAACAAATTCTAGATATGCTTAAAGATGGATCATCTGCAAAGTTTAGAAAAGAAAAAGCAGATAAAGATAGAGAAAGTAAAAAAGAATTAAAAGAAATGGAAGTAACTAAAGATATTTTTGAACAACTTAAAAAAGATAATAAAGACTTAGATATGAAGGGTCTTGAAGCATTAGTTAAACTAGCAATAGAAAAATCTAAAGAGGAGACTAAAAATGGAAATGAAGAAGGGTAAAGGCTATCCCTCTCATGTTAAGGATAGTTCTAAATCTTTTGGTGATGCCTATGCACAAGATGTGACAGGTGGTCGTAACATAAGATCTGTTCTTAATGAGTGGGACAAAGAATCTTGGGAAGCACCTAAACCTAAGAAAGGATCTTAATTCCAGATGGATATCTGGGATGAAGTCATACAAGAACTTGGAAATGAAATTCAAAAGTTAAGAATACATTTAGGTAATGGTACGGCTGAAGATTATGCTCACTATAGACAAGTTGTAGGATCAATACAAAGTCTTGAGTGGGCTAGAGAAAATATAACTGATATTATGAAAAAACGAACATATGGAGAGAATGAAGACTAATGCAACAAGTACAAATGGGAAAGTCCGTTAAAAATGATCTATGGATTACAGATCCAGAGGAAATAGAAGATCCAGAAGTATTGCCTGAACTACCAGGATTTCATGTCCTGATACGTCCAGTATCTGTTAAAAGTCAAACTAAAGGTGGTATTCTTCTACCAGATTCAACCAAGGAAGACATGTCGTATCTTACAACGGTAGGTAAAGTAATAGTTCTTGGTGATCTAGCTTATATGGATAAAGATAAGTTTCCTGCTGGAGCATGGTGTAATGTAGGAGATTATGTATGTTACGGTAAGCATACAGGAACTAAACTATTTTATAAGGGAGTAAGATTTATTTTACTCTTTGATGACCAAATTACTATGAAAGTAGAAGATCCAAAAGATCTAGATCCAACATTTAATTTAACTAAAGGATCAGCTTAATTTGGGAAATAGTTAATTTTATGTTATAATGTAGTTACGTTAAATCGTTGACTCGTACACAACGGAGGTAAAAATGAGTGATAATGATAATTGGGATGAAGTTGAAATTCCGAATGAAGAGCAGAAAAAAGTTGAATTTGAGGTAGAAGGAGAAGAAGAAAAAGCTGCACCTAAAGTAGAATCTAAACCAGAAGTAGAAGCAGAACCTCAAAAGAAAGAAGATAAAGAACCAGAATTAGAAGGTATAGAAACTAAAGGTGCTGAAAAAAGAATAAGACAATTAATAAGACAAAGAAAAGAAAGAGATGCTCTCATCCAAAAAAAGGATGAACAAATAGAAAAATTAAATAATATTCTTGTAACAAAAAATAGAGAAGTAAACGAGGTAAATAAATTAAGTCTTGATGCTTCTGAGAAACAATTAACTGATAAACTTGATCTCGCCAGATCTGTCTATATGGAAGCCTTTGAAGAAGGAGATAAAGAAAGAGTTCTAAAAGCTCAAGAAATGTTGAACGAAGCACAGAATGATTTAAAACAAGTATCAACAGCAAAAATAAGATATGAAAATCAGCCTGAACCTGCTCCAGTTCAACAGCAACCAGTATATCAGCCACAGGTTCAACCTCAAAATGATCCAAGGGCTGAAGAGTGGGCTGCTAAAAATTCTTGGTTTGGACAGGACAATGTTAAAACTGCTGCTGCTTTAGCAATAGATGCAGAATTAAAAGGAGAAGGATATGATCCAAGGGATGAAGAATTTTATCAAGAAATTGATAACAGGATTAAAAAAGCTTTCTCTCCTGATGTGGGAGAAACTGAAGAACGTGTGCAGGAAAGCTCGTCAACACCTGCTCAAGTAGTATCGGGGGCTTCACGTTTGTCCCCATCCAGTTCTAATAAAGTCAAATTATCTAAGGAAGATGTTAGACTAGCTCAGAAATGGAATATACCACTTGAACAATATGCTGCCGAAAAGCTCAAAGTCGATGATGCTGATGGTAGCTATACCAATATAACTTAAACGTGGGAGAAGATTAATGACACGAAATCAAATACGTAGTAACGAAACTAGGGAAACTGAAACAAGAGAAGAAGAGTGGACCTTTGAGGAGCCAGATGCCCTCCAAATACCTGATTCGGTACAAGCAAGATTCGACAGTGAGCAAATGTCTCTTCGTTGGATACGCATATCTGTAAGAGGTCAAGATGACATTTCAAATGTAGGTAAAAGACTACAAGAGGGATGGGTCTTTGTAACTCCTGATGAAGTTCCCGAAATGGGTGTTACATCCTTCGTAAGGGAAGATGGTCGATACCAAGGTACAGTCTGTCGTGGAGACTTAGCTTTAGCTAAAATGCCAAGCGGAAAGGTAAAGGCCAGACAGAAATTCTATGAGAATAAGGCTAATGATATGATGGATGCAGTAAATGCACAACTAATGAAAAGCTCTGACTCTCGTATGCCAATTTCTAACACAAGTAAATCGGTAACAACTAAAGGTCGGCAACCTTCTTTTCAAGACTAGCCTACCTTTAATAACAATAGGAGTGTAATATGTCTACTACAAAAGCATTTCGTGGCTTTACTCCTGCTCGTAAAAAAGGTGGTGGTTACAACAATGAAGCTGTAACTGATATCATTGCTTGGTCATCTACTGGCCTAGCTGGTACACCAACTAATAGTATTTTTACTGGTGATCCAGTGGTACTTCCCGGTGCAAACTTTGCAACAATATCTCCGTATATTGCTGCTACGTTGAAACCTTCTGGAGTATTTATGGGTTGTCAATATGTTGAAAATGGTGAGCAGAAATTCTCCCGGTATTGGCCCGGTGGAACGAGTGCTACGGATATTAAATTTTTCGTAATAACTGATCCTGATCAAACTTATTATATTCAGGCATCACTAACTTTATCGGCTGCTGAGATGTTGATCGTTAAAAACTATAATGTAACGGTTAGCTCCACAGCATCCTCTGGAAGTACTACAACTGGACAATCTAGTTACTATCTTGATGGAGCATCAGGTACAGAAGCCGTTGCTGCTGTTCGAGGTATTGCTAGAGCGCAATTCCCTGACGAAGGTGATGGGGATGCATATCCAATCGTAGAAGTTTATCTTAATACTCACCGTGACCGTTATGTAACGGCTACGGCATCAACGGCTTAATAGGAGGAATTAATCATGGCTATTAATAGAGCTAGTATTAGTAAAGAACTCCTACCGGGTCTAAATGCTGTATTCGGTATGGAGTATGGAGAGGTTGATAATGAACATCAAGTCCTCTTTGAAATAGAAAACTCAGATCGTGCATTTGAAGAAGAAGTACTATTCACAGGTTTCGGCTCTGCCCCAACCAAAGGTGAAGGTGCTGCTGTTTCGTATGACGATGCTCAAGAAAGCTACACAGCACGTTATACTGCTGAAACTGTGGCTTTGGCTTTTGCAATCACTGAAGAAGCAATGGAAGATAATCTTTATGATACCTTTGCTAAACTTCGTGCAAGAGGTCTTGCTAGAGCAATGGCAAATACAAAACAGGTTAAGGCTGCAAATCTATTCAACAATGGCTTCTCTGATGCTATTGGTGATGGAGCTGCTTTCTTCTCTGCTGCACATCCAACAATTTCTGATGGAAACCAGAGCAACCTAATGGCTGCTGCTGATCTTTCGGAAGCAACTCTTGAAACTGCATTAACCAATGTACAGAAGATCAAAGATGATCGTGGTATTTTAATTGGTGCAAGTGCTGTTTCATTGCATATCCCTGTTGACTCATGGGCTATTGCAGATCGTATTTTATCTAGCCCTGGCAATACTCAAACAAGTGCTGCCGCTGCTAATCCAAATACGAATGCAATTAATGCTACTCGTCATATGGGAATGTTACCTGAAGGATATCATATCAATAGAAGGTTTACAGATACTACATCTTACTTCATTAAGACAGACGTTCCTAATGGAGCTAAAATGTTTAATCGTACTCCACTTCAAACGAAGATGGAACCTGACTTTGATACTGGTAATCTCCGATTTAAGGCAAGGGAACGATATAGTTTCGGTGTCTCCGATTGGAGAGGTTACTTCGGTAGTGCAGGAACTTAGGACTAAATGTGGGGGAGTAGCTTTGGCTACTTCCCTACTACTATAAGGAGAGATCATGAGTACAAATATTAAAGCAGCAATAGCAACTGGTGATGCTGTTCTCACGTTTGTAGAAAATGATGCAACTGTTGGAGATAATGGAACAGCCGATGGTAATAATCCATCTGTGACTCGTATACTGGCTGTTCATGCTGTAGCATCTGCTGCTGGATCATATTCTATAAAAGGACAAAGACAGATTACTAATAAAACAGCAGAAGGTACAGCTATTAAGTTTCAGGTAGCAGCTAACGAATCAACAGATATCTATATGGGAGAACTAGGTGTTCCTGTGTATGGTGTTGTTAGTGTATCTGGTCCTACAGATGGTTGTGTTCTTACAGCTTTTGTAGGTTAGTATGCCTAATTTTTCTTACTTAAAGACAGACTTAATTAATACGACTGAAAACGACTCTACAGAATTTGCAAGCCAAGTTTCTGCCTTTGTAAAGAAAACCGAATTTCGTATGATTAAAGATCTGGATGATTTTGGTCTGGATGAATATACAAATATATCTGTATCATCTGGCAATGCTGGAACTGTGTCTTTAAATGATAGAGTTCGTATTGTTCGTAATGTAAACTATAAAGTAAGTACAGGAACAACAGTTACTAATCTACTTCCCAGAACAATGGAATATGCAAATGACTATTGGCCTGTTAGTGCATCAACAGGTACACCCAGATATTATTCAAGAAAAAATAATTCAAGTATTAAGATTGTACCTACACCAGTATCAGCATTGACTGTAGAAATACAATCCCAATCTCAGCCACTACCTCTAGCTTCTGCTACAGGTACAAGTGTAACTACTCAAAATTACTTTAGTGACTACTGTTATGAAGCTCTCTTTGCAGGATGCATGGTAGAAGCTACTATGTATATGAAAGATTGGAATACACTTAATGTATGGCAAAATGAATATAATAATTCAATATTAAAACTTAATAATCAAGCTAGAAGGACAAGACAGGATGACATGGCTGTAGCTGCATCTCCTGCTGGCGGTCCTGATACTTTATCACCAACAGCCCCATAGGAGAATAAAATGAGTGGAAAAAAGAAAGTAGGTAAGGAAATAGGTACACAAATTGCACCAAAGCCACCTACAAAATTAAAGGATGATGAAATTTTAGATTTAAGAAATAAACAGCCTCTGACTCAAAAATTACTAGACGATATTCAAAATTTATCTAATAAAGATAGACAGTCTCTTATAACTAAATTAGCTAAAGGTAAAACGCATCGTCAAGCAATGAAAGAAATAAGGGCTAAAAATAAAAAGGCTAAGACTAAGGTAGAAAAACAACAAAAAACAGTAGAAACTAAAGTTGAAGAAGCTATGGAAAATGTTGGTAGTGGTATAGAGCCTTCTGAAACGACTTTAAAACAAAAAGAATATTACAGAGATTTAAATAAAAAAATTCAAGATGCAGAAAAAAGTGTTTCAGGAAAACAATTTAAAAAACATGGCGGTAAAATTACTGGTACAGATTTTGAAATGTTAAAGATGAATAAAAAGAAATATGGTGGTAAAATTACTTATCGCATGACAGGTGGTCAGGTTGTGGATTCAGGTTATGATTGATGGTTAAAGGGACTAAAAAATATAATCCTATAAAAAGTGCAATAAGTTTTGGGATTGGGGTTGGAGGTCAAAGGGCTTATTCTGAATCAGAGTTGCCAATAAATCCTATAGATGACCCGTATGGAGCTTTAGCTGCAGAAATGGGAGTAGTGTATGGAGCAGGAAAAGCATTAAGTTCTAAAAAATCTCAAAATTTACAAAAAAAACTAAGAAACAAACTACTCAAAAGTCTTGGTAAAACTGGTGCTAGAATGGGAGCTTCAGCAGCAACTGGTATTGGTGGACCACTAGCATTAGGATTTGGTGCCGCTGGTTTATATGAGATGATAGACTCTGCTGGTCTGCTTAGTGATAAAGAAGCTTTAAAATTTTTAAAGGATGAAGGGTGGACTGAAGCACAAATTAAAGAATCAGGCCAATCTCCATCACAAATAATGAGGTCTGCAGCAGTTAAGTTGATTAAACCATCTAATACTCCTAGAAGAAAAGCAACTATGAAAAGAGAAAAAGAGCAAATGGGAAAAGGCTTTTCTTCTCGTTCCAAGAAACTGCAAAAAATGTTAGAAGATAATTCTGTATATAAAAAAAGAAATAAAAAAAAAGGGGGAAAAGTTGGCAGACCTAAAGGTGTTGGGTGTGCTAAACGAGGTTATGGAAAGGCTATGAAACGTGGTAAATAGAGCTAGTGCTTCAAATCAAATAACAAAAGCAGGTAAAAAGAAAATAAAAAAAGTAATGGGTGAATTTAAAAAAGGCACTCTTAAAATAGGTAAGTCAAAAAAGAAAGTAAAAAATCCAAAGCAAGCTAAAGCTATAGCATTAAGTGAAGCTAGAAGAAAAAAAAGGAGAAGTTAAAATGGGTTTAGGTCCACATACAAGACTAGAACGTCCAGCTAAATTGGATGAGATAGTAGGTAAGCCTACTGGACAAGGATTTGGTGCTGCACGTAAAGGACCATCCGTTGTAGGCAAACCTCAAGATGTCGTAGTTGATGAAGATTATCAACAAGGTAAATCATTTAAAGTTTCAATAGGAGAATAAAATGAGTGCAAAAAAGAAAGCAGGTAAGGCAGCAGGTAGAAAAATTACACCAAAACCACCTGGACCTAGAGTTCCAGATGAGATAAAAACAAAAAGAGATTCTAAAGGACATGTAGTAGTTACAAAAGAAACTGTTCATCCAACATCGGGTAAAACTAAACCACAGCCTAAAAAGGGAGAGAGTGGTACTGGTTCTGTAGGCACTGGTGGCCCTACGAAAAGAAAGAAAAAAACTACAACTAAAAAAAGACCTGTTATAAAAGTTGGAGATCCATCTGCTCCTACTAAAATGAGTACTAAAGAAAAAGTTCAAATTGGTGCTACAGGTTCTTTATTAGGAGCTATAGGAGTTGGTTCTATGCTTAATAGATCAAAAAAAATTAGAGCTGGAGATACTCTTTCACAAATAGCTAAAAGAAATAAAATGAGTTTGAAACAATTATTAAAAATGAATCCAAATATTAAAGATCCTAATAAAATAAGGATAGGACAAACTATTACATTACCTGGTGCATTAGGCAGAGCTTTAGGAATAAAAGGGAAAAAAACAAAAAATCCTTATGAAGGTATGACTAAATCTGAAATGGCTAAAATGGCAATGCCTAAAAAGAAAAAAGGTGGTGGAAAAATAGTATATCGTAAAGGTGGTGGGGCTGCTTTAGTAGCTTCTCAATATAATAATAAAATATAAATGGAAATAATAGAAATATATACTGGTAAAGTAAAAGAGGTTGTATCTAAGAAAGAGTTTATAAAAAGATATAATAAATCTGTAAGCGATAAAAAAGATAATTATAGTTTAGTAGATACAATACAGATACAACCTCAAAGAAAAGATTATAAAACATTTACTACTTATTGGAAAGATACTTCGGAATACTTAAAAGAAAAATATAGATACACTTATGGCAGTAAAAAAGAAAAAGAGAAAGCCTAGTAATATGAAAGGCATTACCATTGGTAGGGGAATGAAACGTCCTACCAAAAAAGGTGCTGGAATGACAAAGAAAGGGGTAGCTAAATATCGTAGGCAAAACCCCGGTTCTAAATTACAGACTGCTGTAACTGAAAAGAAACCTACAGGTAAGAGAGCATCTAGACGTAAATCATATTGTGCTAGATCAGCAGGTCAAATGAAGAAGTTTCCAAAAGCTGCTAAGAATCCAAATAGCAGATTAAGACAAGCTAGAAAAAGATGGAGATGTTAATGACAAAAACATTAACTCAAAGACAGAAAGATACTTTAAAGAAACATGCTAAACATCATACACCAAAACATATGGCTTTTATGAGAAAGGAGATGAGAGCAGGTAAAACTTTTGGGGTAGCACATAAAGCTGCTATGAAAAAAGTTGGAAAATAATTTATGGGCAACTGTGGCAACTGTGGTCATGAGTGTCATTGTGGTAGAACTTTAAAGAAGTTCGTTGACCCTAATCAAAAAGCTATAGTAGTTTGTCGAAACTGTAAATGTAAAGAGTGTATAGAAGAAGAAGAAAGGCAATAAAAATGGCAACAGCTACTAAACGTGATCCTAAGAAGTGGGCTGCTGCTAAAGCTAGAGCAAAAGCTAAGATGGGTGGTCATTCAGCAAGAGCAATGCAGTTAGCTGTTAAGTATTATAAAGATGCAGGTGGTACATATAAAGGCAAGAAAAAGAAAAGCAATAAGTTAAGTAAATGGAGTAAGCAAAAATGGAGAACCAAGTCAGGAAAACCGTCTAAAAAAACAGGAGAAAGATATTTACCTGAAAAAGCAATAAAATCTTTATCTTCAAAAGAATATGCTCGTACTACAGCAAAGAAAAGAAAAGATATGAAATCAGGTAAAAAAGTAAGTAAACAACCAAAGAAGATAGCTAAAAAGACAAGAAGGTATAGAGTATAATGGCAGTATCAGGAACATACAACTTTAATCTAGATATAGACGAAGTAATTCAAGAAGCCTCTGAAATGATAGGGGGTGAGAGTACTCTTGCAAATGAAGCTGCTTCAGCTAGACGTTCTATTAATCTAATGCTGAAGGATTGGCAGAATAGAGGAGTTCTTCTTTGGTCTACAAGTACATCTTCTTTTACTCTTACAACTTCAGTCACTAGCTACGATCTTGATAGCAGCACTATTAATGCTCTTGAGGTTGTAATTAGTAGGTCTGATACAGATGTAAAACTTACTCGTATTACTCCAGAAGAATATATGCTTATACCTGCAAAGACACAAACAGGTAAACCTAATCAATATACTATTCGTAGAGGAAGAGATAATCCAACATTATCTGTCTGGCCTATACCAGAAAATTCTACAGATACTTTAAAACTAGAGATAGTTAAAGAACTACAGGATGTAAATAAATCTGCTACACAAAATGCAGATGCTCCTAAAAGATTTTTACCTGCTCTAACTTGTGGCCTGGCTTACTATATGTCTATGAAAAGACCACTAGTACCAGAAGCAAAAATTGCAATGTTAAAGACTAACTATGAGGAAATGTTAGGAAGGGCTTTACAAGAGGATAGAGAAACATCCAGTATTTATCTTGTACCTAGACTAACATTTTATAATTAATGGCTACACAAAGAAATGCACTAGCTAAATGTGATATGTGTGGATTTGTTTATCCACATAGAGTAATGAGGTTAAATAGTTATGGGTTATTGGTATGTCCTCAAGACTATGAAGGGCAGTATGATTTAAAAAACCATCCTCAGAATAGAGTACCAAATGTAAAAGATAATCCTGCTATTCGTAATCCTAGACCTGATGATGGTGGTAGGGGAACACTATGGAATGTACAGAACAGTTGGATTACAGTTGATCCTACTACTTTAGAAGAAACAAGGCATACAACAAAGTACGATGATGCCAATAGAGCTTGGGATTTGATATGACAGATTTAACAGGAAAACTAATATCGGGAACTTATAAGCAGATACTTCAAGTAAATGCTACAACAACCAATACTGGACTAGGAACTACATTAGTTACTATTCAAAGTGGGGATGGAACTGATTCGGCTCTACAGATATCAACTAACAAAGTTGTTGATTCAGGATCGTTTGGAGTATTTGGTAATGTAAGTGTACAAAGTGGAGTACAAGTAGCACTGGATGTATGTGCAAGAGCTTATTATGGAGATGGTTCTAATCTTAGTGGTATTACAGCTTCTATAGGTGGAGATGTATCTGTAAGCAGTCTTACTGTAGCTGGTGATGGTAACTTTGGTGGTAATGTAATTGTTAAGGGAAATACTTCTGTTTCTGGTAATATAGACACAGCAGGTAATACAAGTATAGGTGGAACACTAACAGCTACTGGAGCTACTCAATTAGGTTCTACAGTAACAGTTGTTGGTAAAGCTGTCTTTGAAGGTGACGTATCTGTAAGTGGTGATCTTGATGTAGCAACAAATGCTTCAGTGGGTGGTACACTTGCAGTAGGTAGTACGGCACAGATAACAGGTAAGACAGAATTTAAGAATGATGTATCCGTAAGTGGGGATATAGATGTAGCTACTAATGTTTCGGTTGGTGGTACATTAACAGGTACAGGTAAAGCTACTTTTAAAGATGATGTAGAAGTAAGTGGTAATGTAACTGCTGCATATTTTTATGGTGATGGTTCAAATCTTAGTAATGTAGAAGCAGAACTAGGTATTGCTACAAATATTTCAGTATCGGGATTTATACATGCAGGTGGAAGTGTATCAGTATCTGGACCATTTAATGTTGTAGGAGCAGCTACCTTTAAAGATGATGTATCTGTATCAGGCAATACTAATCTAGGTGGAACTGTAACTGTAGGTGGTGCAGCAAGTCTAGCATCTACTCTCTCTGTAGGAGGTGCTACTAACTTTCTAAGTACAGTAACTGTATCTGGTAATTCAGGTTTTCTAGGAACTGTTCGAGTAAGTGGTAATACAAGTCTTGGTGGAACACTGGATGTAAATAGTAATGTATCCATTGGAGGAACTGCTCAGATAACTGGCAATGCAAACTTTGATGGTGATGTATCTGTTAGTGGTGATGTATCTATAGGAACAAATCTATATGTAGGTGGCACTGTAACTATTGTAGGCAATACTACCATGACAGGAGATCTTGGAGTAGGTGGTGCTATGAGAGTAAGCACTAATACTTCAATCGGAGGTACTCTGGATGTAGCAGGTAATGTTTCTCTAGGAGGGAATGTAACTGTAAAAGGAGATGTACATGTAAGTAGTAAGGTATGTGCTTCTGCTTTCTTTGGAGATGGCTCTAATCTTACTGGTATTACAGCATCTATTGAAGGTAATATATCAGTTAATAATGCTACTATAGGTGGTAATCTCTATGTAGGTGGAACTGTAACAGTAGCAGGAGTGGGTATCTTTGAAAGTGATGTATCTGTTTCTGGAGATCTGGATGTAGCTACAAATGCTTCTATAGGAGGCACATTTAGTGCTACAGGAGCTACACAGCTAGGATCTACTGTAACGGTTGTAGGCAAGGCTGTATTTGAAGGGGATGTATCTGTCAGTGGAGATATAGATGTTGCTACGAATGCATCTATAGGGGGAACACTTGTAGCTACAGGAGCAAGTCAGTTTGGATCTACAGTAACTGTTGCAGGTGCTGCTATATTTGAAGATAGTGTTTCTGTGTCAGGTAATATAGATTTAGGTGGTAATGTTTCAGTAGGTGGAACATCTCAAGTAACTGGCAATGCAGTATTTGATGGCAATGTATCCGTATCAGGCAATATAGATACAGCAGGTAATGTATCTGTAGGTGGTACAGCAACAATTACAGGTGCTACTCAACTAGGTTCTACAGTTACTGTAGTAGGTAAAGCAGTATTTGAGGGAGATGTTTCAGTATCAGGAGATGTTGATGTAGCTACCAATGTATCTGTAGGTGGTACTTTCCAAGCTACAGGCAATGCTAACTTTGATGGAGATGTTTCGGTAAGTGGTGATGTATCTATAGGTACTAATCTTTATGTTGGTGGAACAGTTACTATTGTAGGTAATACAACTCTAACAGGTAACTTTGCAGTTGGAGGTACTGCCACTATAACAGGTAACTCAGGATTTTTAGGCACAGTCAGAGTAAGTGGTAATACTTCTCTTGAAGGTCAACTACAACTAAGTGAGTCGGCAGCAGCAGCCGTACATACAACAGCTATAAACGGTGTAACTTCTGTCTCTCTTAACTTTGGTATAGCACAAAACTTTTTAACAACTGTTACAGCAGGACATACTATGGCTAGACCAACCAATGCAAGGGTAGGTCAAGTAGGCAGTGTCTTCTTTGTACAGTCAGGTGGTAGTGGTACATTATCATGGAATGCTTGTTGGAAGTTTCCAGCAGGTACAGATCCAACCTTTTCTACATCTAATGGAGCCGTAGATAGATTGGATTATATTGTTGCTTCGATTTCAAGTGACGATACAGGTGAAAATATACAAGCAATTTTATCACAGGAATATAGCTAATGGTTTTTCAAAATAACTTATTAATGGCAGCAGCATCTGCATCAGGTGATGCAGCTTTTACTGTAGATTATAGTGTACGAATGAATAGTGCTGATTCTGCTAATTTTTCTAGAACAAATCAAACTCCTACTGATCAGAAAAAGTGGACATATTCTACTTGGGTTAAAAGAGGTAATACAGATACTAGGCAAACATGGGGATTGTCAGCAAGTAGTAGTGGTACTTCTTATCTTCAATTTTATGGATATCCTTCTACTGGCACTGGTGATGATGATAGATTGTATATAAATATAGAATCAGATGGAACTTCTGGAGGAACAGGACTTTTAAGAACCACTGGTTACTATTCTGATGTTTCGGCTTGGTATAATTTTGTAATAATTTATGATTCTGATAATAGCCTAGAAGAAGAACGAATGAAAATTTTTGTAAATGGACAAGAAATATCTGTATTTGGTACAGAAACTTATCCTGCTTCTGGATCTACAGGAGTTACTAATAAAGGTGGAATAACTCAATATATTGGTAGGCAATCAGGTTCGTCAAATTACTTCGATGGATATCTTGCTCAATGTGTTTTTTGTGATGGTCAGGCTTATGGTCCAGAAAATTTTGGAGAATGGAATGAAGCTGGAGTATGGAGGCCAAAAAATCCTAGTACTTTAACTTTTGGTGATAATGGTTTTTACTTAGATTTTGCCGATTCTAGTGATCTTGGTAATGATGTATCTGGAAATAACAATGATTTTACAGCTAATAATCTAGCTTCTGCTGATCAAGTTCCAGATACTCCTACAGATAATTATGCTGTATGGAATAGTAGAATTTTTAATGCTAATGCTGTAACTTTTTCTGAAGGTAATACTAAAATAGTTTCAGTAAACAGTGGTTATCCCGGTGTTTGGACTATAATTCCTAGTACATTTTTAATTCCTCCAACTGGTAAATGGTGTTGGAAAGTTACTAATGTTATTGCTAATGCTTATCAAGCTCCCGGTTTTATGGGTAATTCATTAGAAGGACATTGGGGTGATGGAAATTCTACTTCTGTTACAGCACAAGATTTTGTTCAATACTATATTGCTGCTGGTGAATTAACTAAGTATGTAAATAATAGTACTTCTACTGAAAGTGTAACTGCTGGCTCTACTGGAACCACTGGTATTGAACTATATGTAGATAATGATAATGGAACAGTAAAAGTTTATTTAGGTTGTACTCAATTAGGTTCTACAGTAACTGGTTTAAATACAATGCAATATGCTTTTATACAAGTATATGATGCAAATAACAGAGGAGTAGAAACAGATTTTGGGCAGTACGGATTTACAAGAACTGATGATACTTATAATTATTTAAGTACAGCTAATTTACCTGAACCTACTATTAAAAATAGTACAAATTATTTTCAAACAATATTATATCAAGGTACAGGAGCAGTTAGAACAGTAAAATCTCCAGTAGGTGCTAGTTATTTTAATAAGTATGGATCTGGAGATAGAAGTAATATTATAGAGGCTTCAGGCAATGGTGGAGGTTATAATCCAGCAGCAGGAGATAATTTAATTAATGGTAATTTAACTGATGGTCCCGGTATTATTAGTTATGCTGATAACATGAATTTTAAATTTCAGTTTGATGAAGCTGTTCATATAACTGAAGCTACAATATATTGGCAAGCTGCTAGTGGAAATCTTGGTACTTGGAAATGGCAAGGATCTAATAACGACTCTGACTACACAGATTTGTCTTCCAATGAAGATTTAACAAGTATTTCTGCAACAAAAAATGTAATAACTCTTGATAGTATTGGAGCTACAGCAACTTATACATATTATAGATTGATAAGAGTTTCTGGTGGTGTAAACAGTACTCAATGGGAAGAATTTAATTTTAAAGTAAAACCTGTTGATACAGAAAGATCATCTGATATTGGTTCATTCCAACCAGATTTAGTATGGATAAAAAATAGAGATCAGGCAGATGCTCATAAATTATTTAATTCTGCTAGTGGAGCAACTAAATATGTAGAACCTAACGACACATCAGCACAAGCTACAGATGCAAATAGTTTAACAAGTTTTGATAGTGATGGTTTTTCTCTTGGTACAGGGGCAAGTGGCTTTAATGATATTGGAGAATATTTTACATCTTGGTCTTGGCTTGCAGGAGCAGGATCAGGAAGTAGTAATACTGATGGATCTACAAATACTACAACAACTACTGTTAATACAGATAGTGGAGTATCTATAAGTACATTTCCTAGTAATAGTGGAACTGTTCATACAATAGGACATGGATTAGGAAAGAAACCTAAATTTATTATGGTTGCAAGAACAGGTGCAGCAGGTTTTTGGTGTTACCATGAAGGTACAACTATAAGTGATCCTGAAGATTATGGAAATGGTCTTTCTTATGCTAGTAATAGAACAGATGCAACTACTCTATGGAATGATACAGCCCCTACAACATCCGTATTTACAGTAGGAACATCTAGTGACATAAATTCTGGAACAGAAGAATGTATTGGAATAGCTTTTGCTGAAATTGACGGCTTTTCAAGATTTGAACGGTATGTGGGTAATGGCTCGGCAGACGGAGAATATGTCCTCTGTGGTTTTCGTCCATCTTTTTTAATTATACATAAAGTAAGTGGATCAGGTAATAACTGGGTTATGTATGACGGCCAAAGGTCAAGAGTAAATCCAGTGGAAGATCAACTTTTAGCTAATACGGCAGCAGCAGAAACAACAGGAAGTGAGGAAATTGCTATCTATAGTAATGGGTTTAAATGTTTAACGTCAGATGATGACATAAATGCTAGTGATGGTGAATATATATTTTGTGCTTGGGCTGCTAATCCTTTTGGTGGTGAGTCTACAACACCTGCAACAGCCTACTAATAATGGAGATATAAATGTGGAAATATGGTGACAGATCAATAGTACCGGGCAAATCTTGGGTAGATTCAACAGGAGTACGACACCCTAGTAATTGGCATATATGGAGTGATGAAGAAAAAACTAGACTTGGTATTAAAGAAGTAACACCAGAAAAATTACCTGATTCTAGACTATATCAATTTACAGTTGATAGTGATGGTAAGATACAAAATAAAAAAGCTAGAGAACTAGATGATAGTGGATCAGGAGAAAGTAAAGTATTAGGTCTTAAATCCAAACTTATACAATCAGTAAAAGATCAACAAGGTTCTTTACTAAGTGATACAGATTGGTATATTATTAGGAAGGCTGATAAAGGTACAGCTATTCCTAGCAATATACAAACATGGAGAGATGCTATAAGAACTAAAGCTACAGAAATGGAGACTGCTATAAGTGATTGCTCTAGTGTAGATGATATAGCTAAACTTTGGCTAAAGGTTGATGAAGATGGTAAAAAATCTGGTATACTTTATGATTGGCCTAGTTTAGGATTATGAGAAAACTTTATATAATTAGCACATTAATTTTAGTTTTTATTTTAGGTTTAATTTTTACATCAATAGCAAAGGCAAAAGAAAAACCAAGATTAGATATGCTTATACAGGAAGTAGTAACAACAACCTATTGTGCTGCTACCGAAAATGTAAATAAAACTTTTGAACCAAAGCAAACTATTTTTCAAGGGATACTTGATGAAGTTAATGCATTAAATATTTACTTAAATAAAGAAGGTGCTTTTACTGTAATAGTTCATAGTGCTTCAGGAATATCTTGTATATATTTTGCAGGAGGTATGGGAATGATTATTGAAAAAGAAAAAGGAATAAATTATTAGGAGTCCACAATGGCTAGTACATATACAACAAATCTACGTCTAACAAAACAAGGTGACGGTGACAATCCTAATACTTGGGGTCAGGTGCTAAATAATGTTATTAGCCTTGTAGATCAGGCTGTGGCTTCTTATACAACTGTTTCCCTAGGTTCGGCTGCTACCGTAACCCTAACAGAAAATCAAGGTAGTCAGGATCAATCTAGGTCTGCTATACTAGAATTTAAAGGATCAGTAGGAGGAGCTAATACTTCTATTATTGTTCTCGTACCTAATACACCAAAAGCTTATGCTATTCGTAATGTAGTATCAGCTAATACAACAGCAACTGATGCTATTGTTCTTAGAGTAGCAGGTAATACAGGTGTAACAGTAGGTAGTGGTAGTGGTTATTACATAACAAATGGAACATCTTGTTTCTCTGTAATCTCTGGGCAGGGTACAGCAGCTTCTAGAAATGTAGGAGTTTGTGCTACAGAGATACCAGATACTTCTCTTGCTGATATAAGATATGTTCCTGCATCTGTATCAAGTACGATTGTAGCTGATAAACATTTTACAGCTTCTGTTGTATTTACCAGTACAGTAAGAACAGATGGCATAGTTTCAGTATCGGGACCAGTAAAATCTTTTATTACTACACTTACAGATGCAGCTTCAGTTGCTGTATCAATGAATACAGGCAATAACTTTCTTGTAACTCTTGGTGGTAATAGAACATTGGCTGCTCCTAGTAATGCTACAACAGGGCAGACAGGAAGTATTTATGTAGTACAAGATGGTACAGGAAATAGGACACTTAGTTATAATACAGTATGGAAGTTTCCCGGTGGATCTGTACCTGCTGCTACTTCAACAAGTGGTGCTGTAGATATGCTTGTCTATAATGTAAGAAGTGCTGCAACAATAGATGCAGTAATGTTAAAAGACTTTAAGAGATAATAAATGACAGCCAAGTTAGCTAAATTTGATTTCAAGCAGGGGTTCAATAGAGAAACAACCCAATATGCTGAAGAAGGTAAATGGTTCGATGGTAATCGTGTACGTTTTCGTGCCGAAAGACCAGAGAATATGAGAGGCTATGCTACTAAAGTAAGCACAGCATTCAATGGTTCAGCAAGAGATCTTATAGCTTGGAAAGATAATAGTAATAAGAAGAGAGCTTTATTTGCTACTCCAGAAAAAGTATATGAACATGATGGAGATAGAATAACAGATATAACTCCTATAACAACTATTGTAACATTAGCTAACGTATTTGGTACAAGTTCTGGATCAACAAGAGTATGTTGTTCAGATGGTTCACATGGCAGACAGAAAGGAGATTACGTTTTATTTACATCGGCAGCCGTATTTGGAAGTGATGTGAGTTTAACAGGGAATGTTTATCAGATCACCTCTATAGTAGATACAAATGTATTTACAATATCAATATCAGGAAATGCAGGTGCTACCTCTACTCAGGCAGGATCTGCTACCTTTAACTATTATATTGCTACAGGAACTTCAGTAGCTAGTCAGGGGGTAGGATATGGAGCTTCAGATTATAATGCAGCAGATCCAACGTCTATTGGTCTTTCTAAAATATCGTCAACGTCAGGTAATGCACTCGTTACCGTATCTTGTGCTTCTGCTCATGGTGGTGTTGCTAATGATTTCATAGTATTTCAAAATACATCTATTGATAGTGTTGCTGCTACAATAGGTGGTAATCTTAATTTAACAAAACCAGCAGCAGGTGGTCCAGAGTTTACAATCGTATCTGTAAATGGAACACAAGTAATAATAAGTGCAGCAGCTAATGCAAGTGCCAGTGGAGATGTAACATCTAGTTTAAATATGACTGCATTAGTTTATAAACAAACAGGAGGAGGTGGATCTGGTAGAGCTTGGAATGCAGAAGCTTCAGCAGATGCTACAGATCTGGCTCTTGATATTGCACAATGGAGTATGGATAATTGGGATGAAAATGTACTGCTAAATAGGAGAGGAAGTAATATCTACTACTTTATTACTCAAGCCTCAACGTCACCTGTAAGGGCTACTACTGTTACAACCTCTCCTATTAGTGTTAATTCTGTGATTGTGTCTCCCAATGACAGACACGTAATAGCTTTAGGTGCTAATGAATTTAGTCCTACTGCTACAGTAAGTGGTACATTTAATCCTATGTTGGTTCGATGGTCTGATCAAAACAGTCGAACTAATTGGGTTCCTTCTGTTAGTTCTACAGCAGGGGAGGTAGTATTAACAGATGGTACTCGTATTGTAGGTGGTGTGAGATCAAAGAATGCTATTAATATATGGACAGATAATTCACTATGGTTAATGGAGTTTGCTGGTCCACCATTTACATTTAAGTTTCAACAGGCAGGAACTAACTGTGGATTGATTGGTCCACATGCAGGTATAGATTATAATGGTGTAACATATTGGATGGGCTTTGATAACTTCTATGCAAATACAGGACAAGTAGAAGTACTGGATTGTACAGTAAGAAGATTTGTTTTTGATAAACTAAATACATCCTACTATGATAAAGTATATGCAGGAATTAATTCAGAGTTTAAAGAAATTATATGGTTGTTTGTTTCCAATAATTCAACAGAATGTGACAGCTATGTAATCTTTTCTCCTGATGAAGGGTATTGGGTATATGGTGATACCTTCTTTACAACCTTCAAGGATAGAGAAATATTTGGTAATACTATAACTACTGGTGCTACAACAACAGGAAACTTTTTATATAACAATGAACCAGCAGGAGTATTTACAGGAGATGGTGAAACATTAACTTCATTTATTGAGTCTGCTGACTTTGATGTAGATGATGGTAATGCAATTATGTTTATGAATAGAATTATACCTGACTTTGATTTAAGTACAGGTAAGATTAAGTTAGAGTTAATATCTAAACAATATCCAGAAAGTACAGACTCTATAACAAAAGAATTTGATATAACGAATACAACTCAGAAAGTTGATCTTAGAGCCAGAGGAAGGCAAGCAAAGGTAAGGGTATCTTGTGCAGCAAATAATGCAAGTTGGAAGTGGGGATCTATTCGACTAGCTTTACAGGGAGATGGGGGCAGATAATGGCAAGATATCCTACCTTACCAATGAGACTGAGTAATGAAGACCTTATAGATATGTATAAGCAGATACAGAGATGGGGATCAATACTGGTAAACGAACTTGATAGTAGAGATCTGGAAGCACAGAATACACCATCAACAAATATATTTAGAGTCGTAACAATAACAAGTATAGGTAGACCAAAGAAGGGTGACATAGCATATTCAGCTAGTAGTGGTAAGTTTAAAGGATATGTTAGTCTTGGATCAGAAACATCTTGGCAGGATTTAAACTAATGTATAATATGAAAGAACACTTTGATATAGTTAATAATGAAACCATGTTTGGTGTACATAATAAAGGTATGGTAGTGAGAGAAGATATGTATTCTATACAACAAAAAATACCACAACAATTTGGGAATCATAAGAAACTAGTGTATAATTATAATAACCAAAATAACTTTGACGTTCAAAGTAATATTAGTAATTATGCCTCTAATCAGATGGGAAATAAGAATGGCTTACGATGATGCTCAAAAAATAAAAACTCTTCAGGAAATTCAAGACATGTCTAGGACTCCTAAAAAATATGATGATCTTCAATATTTAGCTATGATGAAACAAAGAAAATCTCCTATACCTGTATTTGTTCCTGAACAACCTGTAGTAAATAGAGCAAGGGGTGGAGGTGATCTCCCTTCTTCTCAACCTATCATGCCTATTATGGAACAACAAGTACAAACTGCTCCTGATAAAAAAACAAAAGTAGGACAAATTTTAAATAAACCTATATCTGATAAAGAGGGAAATCCAACTGATCTAGTAACAGAAATCACAGAAGCTTATATAGATATGATGCCTCCCTCTGAAAAAGGAAAACCTTCTTTAGAAAAAATGTTGCCAAAAGAAAATGTAGTAGTTGCTAATATGTTAAATCAAACTAGAAATCCTGTTTTAGCGCAAGCTTCAGGAGGTGGACTAATGGCAATGGCAAGTGATAAATTTGAAGGAAGAGTTCCAGGAGATGGGCATGGTATGCAAGATAATGTATATATGCCTATTAAAGATAAAGGAGAACAAGTAGCAACATTAGCTGTTAGTCCAAAAGAATATGTGGTAGATGCACATACTATGTCTGCAATAGGAAATGGTAATGCAGATGCAGGAGCAGATGTAATGGATAAAGTAGTAGAAAGTATTAGAGAAAAAGCCTATGGCACAGACCAACAACCTAATGAAATAAATGGTCTGGCTGCTCTTAGGCCAATGATTGAAAGGGTGTAACGATGGGTTTTTTATCTTCATTATTTGGGGTAGGTGGTGAAAAGCGTCCAGCTACCACTACCAGTACAGTACAAACAAAAATACCTACAGAACTATCTCCATTTGTAAAAGAAGTTCTTGGAGAAGCACAAGCTCTGTATAAAGCAGATATTGAAAGAGGCTATGATCCTTATACAGGACAAATGATAGCTCCTCTTACGGCTGAAGAACAAAGAGCAATGGAAGGTATTTCAGGACTTGTAGGAACAATTAGACCTTACATTGAAGAGGCAGAGGGAGTATATAGAACTGGAGCTGAAAAGTTTACACCCGAAACAGCACAAGAATATATGTCTCCATACCAAAGAGCCGTAACTGATATTGAAAAGAGAGAAGCAGGAAGACAGTTTGATGTTGCACAACAAGCTAGAGATGCAGCAGCAGTAGGAGCAGGTGGTGAAAGTTTTATGGGATCTAGAGCAGCTATACTTGAAGCAGAAGCTCAAAGAAACCAACAACAGTTACTAGCAGATATAGAAGCTAAAGGACTACAAAAAGCTTATCAAGATTCACAAAGATTGTTTAGTGATCAGAAAGCTAGAGAAAGACAAATGGCTGGAGATTTAGCTAGAACAGGTTCAGGTTTATTTCAAGCTGGATTGACAGAAGCAGGAGCAGAACAAAGGGTTGGAGAACAAAAAAGAGAGTTAGTACAAGCTTCTCTTGATGAAGCATATAAAAAATTTCTTGAAGAAAGAGATTTTCCAAAACAAACTTTAGCTGAGTATCAAGGAAGTATCTATGGTAACCCTTTATTAAGGACACCTTCTAGAACAACTACTACTCAAAACCAACCTTTTCAACCAAGCATGGGGCAGAACCTTTTAGGTTTGGGTTTAACTGGTCTTAATATATTTGGTGCAGGAGGTGGCTTTGGTAGCGGTGGCTTTAGTGGTCAGACTTTAGGTAGAAGTTTTGGATTTCCAATGGGAAAAGCTAAAACAGGTGGTGGCATAGCTTCTTTACCAGTGGTTAGAAAACAATTAGGAAGTATAGTTGATGAAACTTTAGGTCTTGAACAGGACGTAGCTGAAATGGAAAGAGAAAATCTTGAGGATCAAGTTAGAAGATTACAAGCAAAACAGTCTTCTTCAGGAATGGATTCTTTTGCAAATAAGTTAGCAATGCTTAGAAAAGTAGTGGGCTATAAACCTAGAGATCCTGAAGCTCTTTCTAAAATTGAACGAGATAAAAGAGAAGCAATAGATAAAGCTATAAAAAGTAATAGAGAAGTAACAATGGCTGATTTAACAGCTAGACGTAAAAAAGCAGAAGATAGACCTAATAATATGGCTAGATTTTTAGCTATACAAAAAGCTATTGAATCAGGTATTATGGGACCAGAAGGCATAAATCTTGTTAAGGGAGCAAGAGTTTTAGGAGAAGGTATGTCTGATATTGAAGCTAAAAGAAATGCTCTTATGGATAAGTTAGATACTGAAGAAGCTGCTATTAAAGCTGGACTAAGAACTTCTGAACATACTGCATTAATTGATCGCATTAAAGGAGATGCTGACCTACAAGCAAGACTTCTTAATTTACCATCGGAAGAATTAAATGCTATGTTAAGTGGTGTAACAGCCGTAGCAGGTATTGAAAAAATATCAAGTGATATAGGCAAAAATAAAGCAGAGTTAGCATCAAAAAGATTATCTAATGCTTTTAAATTATCTAAAGAAGTACAGGGAATGGTTAAGGCAGTTTTGGATAATTCTGAGCAGATTGGTGATAATCCTGAGATATTTAAGCAAGGTGTTAAAGAAATGATAGATGGTCTTCCTGCATCTTTAAGAGGAAAAATAGGTGATAGATTATTACAAGCTATTATTAAAGAAGCAGAGATTATTCATGGTGGTGAGGACAATACACTACCTAGCACTAAAAGAAAAAATCCTACACAAAAAGTACCTAGTGTAAAACAAAGAAGTTCGCCCGAAGACACATTAAACAGATTAACGAAATAGAAATAAGATGGCTGATACTGAAATAACATATGAGTCTTTGCAAGAAGACCCTGATTTTTTAGATGCTGCTTTTCATTCAATGAGGGCTATGGGATATAATCCTGATCCCGGTGATCCACAAGGTATTTTAGATCAGTTTTTAGAAAATAAAAGGTATTTTGATGTTAACTTAGTATCTACTCTAAGTCAGGGAAATAAGATTGTAGATCTTCCTGATGGCTATAAACAATTATATAAACATGCTCTAGATAAAGTAAACAAAATGCCAGACTTCTATGAAGAAGGAGGTTCAGGATGGGCTAATGCTTTACCAGATTTTCTAGGTGCTGGTATTAGTGATCCTACAAATGTTGCATCTGCTCTTGCAGCATTTTTTACAGCAGGTGCTGGAACAGCCCTTATTCAAGGAGGTAAAGAAGCTGCTAAACAAACAGTTAAACATGCATTAGCATCTAGAATGAAATCAGCTATTTCTCCTAGAATGTTAAAGGCTTATCTTGCTGAAGGAGCAGTAGCTGGTGGAGGAGCTACTATACAAGAGTTTGGAGCAGGTTTGGGTCCTGGAAGACAAGGCGTAGATATTGATTTAGGATATAAAAAGAGTGCTGATTATGGAGAAGCAGCACAAAGAATACTTTTAGAAAGTATTTTAAGTCCTGGAATAGGAGTTAGTAGTAATCTTATTGCTGGTGGTATTAAAGATGCAGTTATATCTCCAACATTAAAATCATCTGTAGCAAAAAAAATTGCTGACACTACAGGAATGACACAGACAGCAAATTATCTAAGAAATAATTTATTTCCTCTTGCTGCTCTTGATCAAGTTAGTGTTCGATTAGCTGAAAAAACTACAGGAGAACCAAGACCTGTTCTAGAACTTGTAGAAAAATTAACTACCAGAATGGATGACACTATTCAAAAGAATTTTATAGGCGAAGATGGTAAAATACAACCTGATATTCTTGAGCTTGTAAATTATTCAATGGGAAGTTCTGGTAAAACTAAACCAAAAATATCAGCTAGTGAAGCTCTAACTCAATTAAGACGTAAGAGTCCTGAGTTAGCTGATCAGGTAAAAGAGTTTCATGGTTATGTTAGAGAGCTTCAGGAAATGGCTGGTAGTCCAGCACACCTGTCTGTTAAGGGAAAAAATATTTATAAGTACGATCCAAATAAACCTTATGCTAGAGATGTATTTGAAAAGTTTGTTAATGTTAAAAGAGAAGACTTTGATAAATGGTTAGCTCTCCCTGAAAATCAATCTATTAAATCAGACTTATTTGAGTTTGCTCAAAAAGATAAAAGTAGTTGGGGATCTGTTACTGAAGGTGGTGAAGGATTATTTGATAAAAAAGGTAAGCCTCTTTTTAATTCTCCTGAAGAAAAAGAATTACTTATTGATGATTGGCTTAGAAGATTATATGAACCAGTATCAACTAGAAAAGCAATTCGTGGTCCTACTAAAGCAAAACAAGACGACATACCTTTAATAGTCCAACAGGTTTATGGTAAAAATTTTAATCCTGCGGTTAGAGCTTTGGAAACAGCAAAAGGTATTGCAGAGTCTTCTGCAAGATTAAGATTAGCGTCTTCTCTTGGAGACAGTTTAATGAAGCAGAATAAAGCAGTAATAGCTGATAGTCCAGAAGTTGCTGCATTAAAGTTAGGAACAGATGATGAGATGGTTCCGCTTGTAACTGTTATGGATCAAAAAAATAAAGCACCAAAAAATTCTAACTCTCCTTTTGTTCTTGACTCTGAAATGTTTAACAAGCAAACATTAGGAAAAATATATGTACCTAAAAAAGACTCAGATGTATTAAAAATAATATCTGAACAGTTTGATGGAAGAAAATGGGAATTTGGTGAAGATAAAAAATTAGGAAAAGGTGTAAATCAATTTTTAGATTTATTTGCAGGAATACAGGGATACATAAAAAAGAATAAGACTGTTTATAGTCTTATGGCTCAAGCACGTAATGCATTAAGTGCAGTTCAATATGTTATAGGAACTGGTAACTATTTAGGATTGAAAGATGGTATTCAATTTTTAGCAACAGCTTCCCCTGAAAGAAAAAAAGAAATTTATGATACTATAAATAAATTAGGGTTGAAAGGAAGTCAACTTGATATAGGACAAATTCTAAGCAGAATTGGAGAACTAGATAATATTAAGGATATGGGTCTTTTAAGAAAAGCTATATTAAATATAGCAACAATAGGAACACCTGCTCTTGAAAGCACAAAAATACCGCTTAAAGTAAAAATAGGTAAAAAAGAAATACCAGTAGCATCCTTACTTGGAGCTAAAAAAGATATAGAAATAGGAAAACCTATTGCTAAATATTCTCAAAAAGCTTATGTTGCAACAGATGATATAGGTAAGGTAGCTGCTTTTCTTAGAGAAAGAAAACGATCTCAGTCTATTTGGGATGCTCGTCCTGATGCAGAAAAACAAGCATTAAGAAAACAATTTAGTGAACAGTTTGGTGGTAATCCTAACTCAAAAGATTTTGATACTAAACTTTTAGATGAAGATGCTGTAAGTAAGGTAATGAATCTTGTACCTGTTTATTCTCGTATTCCTTTACTTCTTGAGAAAGCTAGAGGTATTCCTGTTGTAGGTTCTTTTACAGCTTTTCCAGCAGAAAATTTAAGAAATAAATATAATTTATTTAAGATGGCTGGTGCTGAATTTGCCGAAGGAGCTTTAAAAAAGAATAAAGCTCTAATGAGGTCAGGTCTTAATAGGTTGGCATCTCAAGCAACTGTAGCCGCTACTCCTTCTGCTGCAGCTTATTTTTATAATGAAATAACAGGTACAGATAATGTTGTAAATGCAATAAGAAAGTCTGGTTCTCCTTGGGAAAAAAATCATGCATTGGCAGTACGTAAAGATGAAAAAACAGGTAACTATTATTATACTGATTTAAGTTATAATAATCCTGATCAATATACATTAGATTTTATTATGCCTTTTCTAACTGATATTGCATCTGGTAAAAATTTAGAAGAAAGTTTAGATAAACATTTTTTCAGTATGCTTACAAGACAAGCTGAAGTTTTTTTTGATCCTTCTCTTGCTCTCCAACAGGGACAAACTAGCCTCGATTTAATTAAAGCTATGAATGCAGGAGATTGGGATAGTGCTGGTGATTATTTTACTAAGTTATGGAAACTTGGTGAAACAGGATGGATGAAAATGGGAAGAGAAATGGGTATAGATTTAGGTGCTATGCCTCCTGAAATGGAAAGAAATTTTAATAAATTATATTTTGGTGAAGATAGAAAATATTTAGAAGACTCAGGAAGTCTTTCAACATGGTTAGCAAAGCATGGTTTTAATGCAAAATATAGTCCTTGGCTACTTCCTTGGACTTTGGCATCAAGAGAAAAAGAATTTAATCCTACAAAAAATATGGGATTTACAACCAGAACATTAATGAGAAATTCAAATGAAGTTAGGAAAGTTGGTATAGAAAATATGATGGAACAGTTAAACGATAAATCTTTACCTGTAGATTGGAAGTTTATAGCTGAAACATATGATAGAATATTGTCAACAGAGTTTGCAGCATATCAACAAGTTGGAGAAGTTCTTGGATCGTTTAAAGAATTTATGACTCCTAAAGAATGGGAAAAATTAACAAGAAATAAAGATGCTATGGGTCCAATAGGAAAAGGAAATATTTCTTTTTTAAAAAAGAATTTATATAATTTAACTCCAGGAAAAAGATTATCCAGTAGAAGAAATGAATTATTTAAAAAAATTAGAGAAAAAAATCCTAATATTAATCCACGAGATTTAAAAAGATTTTTTGTAAGAATAGAAAAACCTTATTATAGTAGAAGATTATCATTAGATGCTCCTGAACCAGTAGAGTTAGAAGAATAATGCTTGAGCTAGGTCCAAGAGAACTTGTTACATTAGGTACTGTACTGGCAGGACTTGCTGCTACCTATGGAGTTCTCAAGACTACCATACGTGGTATGATTGCTCAGATGGAAGAGATGAAATCTGAAGTCAATAAACTTAATACCCGACTTGATAAAGTAGAAGCTAAACAAGCAGTAGCTATCAGCAGTATAGATACAATGTCAAATGATATACTGTCTCCTCAAATACTGAAAGAACAAAGTGAAAGAGATGGAGCTATAGCAACTCGTTTAAAAGATTTAGAGAGAGATGTTGATAGACTTTATCATATGCACAATGGTACACATCCAACAACAGTAAAAAGGAAAAAAGAATAATGTGGGATTTTTTCTCAATAGACGAATTAAAGTGTAGTGGTACAGACGAATGTGAAATGGACGAAGAGTTTATGGAAAAACTTGTAACACTCAGAAAAGAATTTAATGAGCCTATGATTATAAGTTCGGGATATAGAAGCATAGCTTATAATACTACAATCGGTGGGGCATCTAACTCACCTCACCTATACGGTAAAGCAGTTGATGTAGTGGTCAGTGGTAAGGCAGCTTATAGACTAATGCGATTAGCTATGCAACATGGCTTTACTGGTATAGGGGTGTCTCAGAGAGGACCACATGAGAGAAGGTTTATTCACATAGATACTATGGAGAATAGTGACGTACATCCCAGACCTTGGGTGTGGAGCTATAAGTAATGGCTCAGAAGAAAGTATTTGTTTATACTATACCTACCAAGAAACGTACCAGCATAGGGTCAAGTCCCCTATCTAAACCTAAGAATAGGCATAAAAGACGTAGCTTCAAGAAATATAGGGGTCAAGGAAGGTAAATGCTCTGTACGGCATTTTAAGCGTCATACAGAAGAATCTGCTTCTCCAAGCAGGGTAGGGTCCAAAGACTCTAGAGAAGGTGTCTCCTCGTTGCTCTCCTCCTCTAAATTTTCTTCATCCTCCTCAAAATCTGTAAAATCACACTTAGATAGAAGGTCATATACTTTATCTTCACCTAAAACATTAAGACATCCTATAATTGCAGATTCTAATGTTTCCTCATCTAGGTTTGTATTGATGTCGGAGTTAGCTCCCCTTACTCTAGACAATAATTCCAGGGCTTTAATTGCACTATTAGTATGTCCATTAATCTTGGCATACTCATATTGCTTTTCAATCTCTGTAATTACATCTACATTTGTTTCAAGTTCTTGTTCAAGGTTTTCTATTCGTTCTTTAACTTCCTCACTTTGTAAAAGTCTGTATCCTTGATTGTTAGCAGAACCAGCAGAATAACCTGCAGCTTTTGCAGCTTCAGTAGCATTACGATGTAACACATAAGCCTGACAAAATTTTTCTTGTTTATCATTTAACATAATAAGATACCATCCCATCAACAAGTAAGGCAAATGATACTGCATTAATAATAAGTAATGCTCTATCATTCCAGAACATTGCGACTATAAACCAACCAAGCATACCAATCGCATGAAATAAAAGATTGTATGGATAAATATTATTACTTGTTAAAATGGTTGCAACAACAAGTATAATAGAAGATACCCATTTAATATACCAATCTATAGTATGGGTTGGGGTTTGTTTAGTTAATTTATTTTCAGTCATGAAGTTATACACTTTCCACAAAGAATTTCAATAATAACTATACCTATTATAAAGATAATCCACAAACTTAAAATAGGAATAAATATGTTATTTATTATTTTTTCCTCCTAAACTTGAAAGCTCTCACCACATCCACACATAGATTGTACATTAGGATTATCTATCATTAACCTATTACCAAAAATATCTTTTTTAAAATCTATAGTCATACCTGCTAAGTATACAGAAGAAAGACTATCTATAAAAAGTTTACCTGTATCTAACTTAATAGGAATAAAATCAACCATGATATCTAATATTTCTTCTTCTTTTACCAACTGCCAATCATAGGTAAACCCTGAACATCCTCCGCTATTAACAGCCAATCTAACAGCAGCTACATTATTCTCAGCTATAATAGAAGAGAGATGTATGTCGGCATTATCGGTAATAGTAATCATATTATTTTTTTCCTCCTAAATATCTAGGTTCTTTTTTCTTTCCTTCAAACTTTTTCTGTAACCAATTTAGGAATCTTTCAATCATCTTTTCATATTATTTCTTTGAACACCTTTCCATTTCTCAGCCGTTCTCATAGAACCAAGACCTAGTAAGGCAAGAGTTAAAGACATAAGACCTTCTGTTTGTATGACAGGTAATACTACATCTGCTCCACTAACAGCTATACCCCATACAGCTACAGGCTGAAAGACAAACTGCCAACCTAAACCAAAGGCACATATCCACATGATAGCTGGCCTAGCCCCTGCAATAAATACAGAAGAATGTTTAGCTTGTTCTACATTTGCTTGTGCTTGAGCTAGATCCAACGATACAATCTGTGATCTTAGCTCATGATCTAATTTCTTTTTAAGGTCTTTATCCTCGATAAACTTATCAAGGACTTTCCCTGCTACTCCTATTACTGAGTCTGCTATACCTAACATCTAACCCTCCATTTGTTGTAGTTGAATTACTCTTATTGTATTATCTTCATGGGATATTTTAAATCCTTTCAATCCCATCTGTCCCTCCTCTGTAAACATATCAAAAAAGATATATACTACTAGATGTTTAAAGTGATTAAACCTAGCAGCTATAAGCTCCAGCCAATCAAGGTGATTGAATACAGATACATGTGCATTACTACCATCAGCTAATGTCTTGAGTGCCTTAAAGCAAGCTATATTTAGAAAGACCATCTTATCTGAATAGTTTAGTATCTCATCCAGTACCCATATAAGGTCTGTCTCTGGCACATGTTCAAGAACATCTGTAGATACAACAGCATTGTACTTACCTTTTGGTAATTCACTGTGTTCTGGGTATCCTGGATCAAAAAGTCTAAAGCTTTCTAAACCCCATATCTCATTGACAGGTTTATCTAGCTGATCTGTTACAGTATCATACTTATCTGTATAGAGATGACCTTTACCACAGCCATAGTCTAGTAAAGTTTTACATTTATTTTTCTCAATAAAGCTATGAATAATATCAGTAAACTTTACAAGGCTTCTTCCATTAAACATACGATTAGCAGAACTATGCATAGTTTTATATTCTTCAACTAGATTTTTATATCTATCTGAAGGATTGCTTCTGCTTAGACTAGGATCTACCTGTATCTCTTTCCTTTCTACAGGAGGTTGAGCATTAGGATGGGGTTGTTTTATTACCTGTATATCACTCATTCGTAGTACCCCTCAAAAGGTGGTCTTAGTTTCTGTAGCTTCTCTTCCTTGAGATCCCACAGGTCCGATACCATTGTGTTCTTACCATGAAAGGATAGTACTCCTTCAAGTCCTTCATCAGCAAATACTTTCTCACAGTCTTGAGCCATAGCTAGTAGCTCACCAGTAGTCCAGTATGTAGTATTCTTAACATTAACTTCTATATACTTAGGCTTAGGAGTTTCTCCTCCTTCTATATCACCTACAGTTTCAGTCTTCTCTTCCTTGTTAGGTTCTTCACGACAACAATCAAAACCAAATAGATGTATATCTCTAAAGCCTAGAGTATGCAGAAGACCTATACCTCTCATGGCAGCACAAGTACCACCAGTAATTAGAGTAGCACCTTGAGGTATGCCTAGATCATCTGACAGTGTTACCTGTTGGTTTTGTATCTGTGTTCCCTGCTCTCCTTCTTTTCTAAGAGAGTCAGTAAAAGCATGCCATCCCCATATGTTAGCCTTACTTTCTATAAGAAAGTTAGTAACAGATGGGTCAGTCATGGAAGCTACAAAGAATTTAGTATCCAGATCTATATCTTTAAATAGATCTTTCCTTACAATGTTGTGAGTAGATACTCCTGTTATAGGTCTAGGGTCAAGTATAATACAAGCCCAAGGTGTAATACCATTCTCTATTAGGTGAGGATATGCATGTTTAACAGAGACAAGTTTGGCATCAGGATTATCTTTTACAAACTGTTTGAGTTCATCATAGTCTATGTAAGGACCAGCAGATATAACAGCAGATACACCCTTATGACCAGGATGTTTGGTTAACCACTTCTTAGGTTCAATCAAAGTCATATTAGATTTAATATTGTTCTTGATGTAATCCTTTGGTACACAGTCTCTTGGATGTACAATAATAGGAACTCTCTTGAGATCTTCTGGTATATCTTTTAACTCATGATCATGAATAAAGACAACAAGATGAGTATTCCCACCACCAGATACTTTATCACCTGAAGGTAAGAGATACTTTCGAGTGGTTGATTGTTCATCGAAAGAAGTCCAACCATCATCAGTTGTTTCTTGAGCATCGACTTTTCTTGTTTTAACTTTGTCAAAGACATCTTTAACTCCTTGATATTTTTCAGGGGGTATTCCCTTATCATCTTCTTCTTCAGTAAAGTAGTGGTCAGCTATAACAACAGGCACTTCTCTTAGTGCTTCATACTCTACTCCAACTGTTTCTGCACTATTACCACTACCTATCAGAGCAAGTGTAGCATCAGAAGATGTAAACTTTCTATCTTTTAATGTATCTCTAACATTTCCTTTGGTTAATTCAAAGGTAAATGTCTTATCCTCTTTCTCTTTCATATGCTGTTGAAACTCTTTTAATCTTTTCTCAACAGCTTCAAATGTATTATGAGGTTTAACATTAAACTCTTCATGGTCTGTCTGTGGAGTAGCATCCTCAAACAAATCAAATCCTATATAGTGAACCTCTTTATTTCTATCAAAGGCAGCTAAAGCCATCTCAATAGCCCTGCCACCATTCCATGTACCAGTTTCAAGAATACGAGTTGGCTCATAGAAACGTACAAGATCAGCTAACTGTCTGTATCTGTTAGGTAATATGTCTGGAGTTGTATCAGTATCCGACAGTTGTATAATACGATTACCTTCAGCATCTCGAATACCCATATTCTTTCTATCGGTAAGACTGACAACACCAACAGACTTCAACTGCTCTTCTTCTATCTCATGACAATGCATACCATGTGCAGAATAAATAGTTATTAATCTATTAAGTATAAAGGTATAGCTCCACTCTCTATAGTTGGTAAACTCTCCAGAAATAAAAGCACCTCTAAGATCACCAAGTAGGTCAGAAGATGTTTGCCTTATCATATTAAAGGCCATAAGATAATCATGGTCTTTTATGGTAAGTATATCTATAGGATCTTTAGCAGGGAACATAGAGTCTAGAGCTTGTACAGAGATTGGCTTTATGTTTATACAGGTAGGATCAATCCATACAACCCAGTTTATATTATTAAAAGCACATTCAGTTACAGCCATAACTTTAGGAAGATACTTAACAGCATCTATATTCTCACTGTAAGGTACAGTCTTACCTTCTGTTCCATCATGCTTACCATATTCTTTCAGAAACTTTTTGTAGTCTTCTACTTCCAGAAGATTATGGTAGTGTATGTTAGGTGCTTGAGGTAGAGAATAGTTTGCCAGATCTATATTATAATAGTAGCAATGAAAGTCTATCTCCTTTTCCCAATTATCTCTAAACTCATTGAGTAGTGTGATGGTACTCTGCTGTAGTAAAGTCTCATCAAAAACTGTTACGATATTATATTTCATCTATTGAATCTTTCTTTGATCTAAATAAAGCTATATTGCTGTAGTCCATATTCCATTCAGCAGCATACTCTCCATCCTTTGCTCTCTTACATTGCCACTCTTTAAACCAAGGGCCACCTGTTGTGAAGTGTACGTTCTTTGCTTCTACGTCCTCTGGTGAATGACCATCCAGCCAATTCCATTCTTCATGTATAGAACCAATAAGACTATCTCTACCAGGCAACCATTTAAACTGGTGTAGGTAAGCACCACTCTCACTATTGACAATCATAGGTGTAAGGCTTTTATTTAGCTCATGACCACAGTTAAACAGCATAAGGCTTGACCAGTTTTTTCGGGGATAGGTTGACTGCTTCTGATTGTCCATCTTGTATTCATCAGTAGGTTCATACTTATGCTTCACACAATAGAGGGGTAGATCGGGATCATCATACTCTTTAAACAATTCTGTTATGTCTGTTCTTGGAAACATATCACAATCCATATACAAAGCCCAACCTTCCCAAAGCATTAGGGCTGGTATAAGAAAACGACTAAAGCTAAACTGTGTAGAAAAAGGACGTTGATCTTTTGTGTCAATCATCTGTCCATTAATCATTTGATAGGGTCTATATAATAAACCAGCACGTTCTAACTTCTCTTTATCAAGGAAGGTTATATCAACAGTCTCTGGTGTATCTCTCCTCAAGAGGTGATCAAGTACTATAGCAGCTACTCTCTCTTTAGGATCATACCCTATAAATATTTTATATATTCTTTCTCTTTTTTTCATTGGTATCTCCTGTAAAAAGGGAGGACACATACCATGCCCTCCCTAATCTCTTACGTAAATTCAATAAGTCTTGGCATTTTATCTTCTGGAATATTCCGTTTTAGCTTGATGATGACCATCCCATTTTTAAACGATGCTTCCGTAACTTCTATATTCTCAGCAAGATCAAATGTTTTTGTAAATGCCCGACTTGCTATGCCCTTATGTAAAATGTTCTCCTCTTCTTCTTTAGCAGAATTGTTTCCACTAATGGTTAATCTCTGTTCTTCTTGAACAACTTTAACTTCCTCTTCTGTAAAGCCAGCTAAAGCTAACTCAAGTCTGAACTCCGTATCTGAGACTTCAATAAGATTATGTGGGGGATACTTGTCTTGACTAGTGGTATCAGACTGTCTATCCATTATTCTAGCCAGTAACCTGTCATAACCTATAGCCCTCTTATGGAAGTCCTCCAGGGAGGGGGGAAGTCTGAACGACCAATTACCTTCGAGTCTTACATTCATAGCTTTCTCCTTTTCAGCAAGATATTATGGAACCCACCATTGGCATTCCATACATATATTATACTATACTTTTTTAATATTAACAAGCTTTTTATACTCCACATACTCCTCCTGCTCCACTAATCTCACAAATATCATGAGCTTGGATATTATCTTCAAACTCTTCACCTAATTTTTCACTAGCTTCTGTATAAGGAACTTTTGTCAGGGGTTGACCACCTCTGCATCCATCTGGATAACAGGTAAATCCTCTTAATCTATGAGCATACTTAGCTAGAGTTTGAGCAAAGTCTTCTACCTTATCTTCGTTGTTATCTTCAGTACCCCATGAGGGTAGGTTTATTGTACTGGAGATAGACATATCAACATACTCTTGTACGTTGGCTTGAAAGTTTAGTCTTCTCTCATAGTCAGTAGCCAGATCAAGAGCAGAGTCAATGCTATCAGGCTTAACACCATATAGTTCTATCATTTCTTGAGCAGCACTATCAACAACATACTGGTAGTGCCACCTCTTGTTTTTAAGATACCTACGTTTATAGGCTACAGCAAAGATAGGCTCTACTCCAGTTGAAGTACCAGCAAGAATACCTATCGTACCTGTAGGTGCTACAGCCCTGACAGCAACAGGTACAGATATGTTTAGTTGATTAGCAAAGCTACGAGCTACCTTATCACTCTCAGCTTCATATACTTTAAACCATCTATGAAGTTCTGATGTAGTCTCATACCTATGACCACGTTGTATTAACCACTCATGTAGCCCCATCAAACCTAAACCTAAACGTCTATTTCTATCTCGAACTTGATACACCTTTTCGTAGGGGAGACTTGCTCGAAGGGTTCCACACAGTAGAAATTGTGTGGCAAGTTGGACAACTTCCTGCAACTGGTTAAGGTCATCAATACGAGCAAAGTTAAGACTACCAAGATTACATACGTCAGAGTCATCCTCACTGGTGACTTCAGTACAGGCATTTCTGAGTGTTTCGTTTTCTTTCTCGAAGAAGTTGAACGAGAACCCCGGTTCAGCAGTTCTAAGAGCTTGATGTACATTAGTCCTAAAGACATCTCCTATCTCTCCTTTCTCCCAATAGTTTAACAACCATTCGGTATCGTAGTTTACAGATATGTTTGTCATATCTAGTGGTGCAGGGAAATTAAAATCATCCTGCTTAATATCAAACAGAGTTTTACCTGTATTACCAACAGGCATATCAAACCAGTTCTTAGCTTTAAGAAACTTATCTACATCATCGTGCTGCCAATTAAGAGAAGCATAGATAGCAGACCTACGACTACCACCTTGCATAACCTTCTGTCCTATGGAGTTAATCATCTGCATCTTTGGTATTGGACCTGAAGCTATACCACCAGTACCTTTGAGAGGTTGTCCCTCAGATCTGTAAACAGAATAATCTATACCAATACCACCACCTGTCATAAGGCAGGACTCAGACTTCCAAGATAGATCAGCCCAATCTTCTCTAGTATCTTCTTCTGCTTTAAGTAGGTAGCAGTTGTTAAAGAACTTCTTCTCTCTACCTGCATAGTAAAGATAACGTCCACCTGGAATAAATCTAAGATTAGAGATATGATCTATCAAGGCTTCCTTATCATCTTTTGATAGCTTATCCTGACATACATCCTCAACTAATGTACAGGCCAGTTCATGAAATGTCTCTGCACCTTCATGAGAATACTTGGTATAAAATATATCTTCACTAAATTTAGATCTGAACTGTGGATTTCTATTTGATTTAAACATGCCTACCCCTTTCCCCTATTAAGTCATTAAACAATTCTTGTTGCTCTTTTTCCTCTGGATAATGCATCTGCAATATTAACTGTGCATAATGTATTGCTTTCTCAATATCCTTTTTACCTTCACCCTTGGTACGGTGTCGAGTAATATATTTTATTACGTTACCTTCTAGGTAGTCTAGATTATTTGCATGAATATATTCTACTGGTTGTATACCACATCCTTTATAATGATTACCACCAATTTGAGTATCTAAAGGATTTTCTTTAGTAGATAAGTGAGCTAAGTTTTCTTCTGACATTTTCTACATCCTTTTCATTTATAACTTTATATGCAAATGATCTAACTTTTTGTGGTTCTAGTCCAGCATAATAACATATTGTTTCAAAATCTTCACAAGTAACTCCTACTGAGGTAAAGAACCATGCATGAGCTTGATCTCGTTGTAACTTAATATTGTTATTTTCTTTTTCAAATTCAGGTTTAGATACATCTAATAAAGCTTGTATGACAACTGCAACATATAAACTTTTATTTGAATCTTTACTTGTTAAGTCGTATAAAGATTCAATAGATACATCAGAATTTAATTTCATTATACTCTTGAACAGGTCTATAGAACTTACCTCCTACATAATTATTGTAAAAGGCTGGTTCATCTGTTCCTTCTAGTACTGAAGATAAAACATTATACTTCATTTGGTAATAACATTCATAATATCTTAAACTCCTTTTGTTTTTAAACTCTGCAATAATTTCAAACTTAAAATGTTTCTTACCTATTTTTTTAATATCATCAATAAGATGTTTACTAGAACCCATGTATGACTTCCAATTAGATTCAGTCTTCCTGGTTTTCTTTTTGTATTTTCTATAATTATAATATTGTTTACAACCTATATAAGCCTTACCAGTTTTAATATTAGTAATACAGTAGACAAAACCAAATTGTTTTAAGTCAGGTTTCTTCTTATATACCCAATGCATTACCAATCTGTTACCTCTGGTACATCGGGTTCTTTATATACACTAACTAAATATCTTTTACTTCTAGCATAATCAAATACTCTAATACCTTGACCATTGTTTGCGTCCTGCCAACATTCTTTATTATGTGGACAATAGATGCAACCGATTGGTAACTTCATATTACCTGATTTACCATCGGGTATAGCATCATAACATCTATCTGGAACTTTAGAATCTGATACTATTTTTTTAAGGTGTTCTATTCTATGAGAAGCATTAATTAATTCAAGTGAGTTATAAACATCTAAACAAATTTGACCACTAGATTTATCTATTACTAGAAAGGCAGCTTCATTTTTATTATTAGCTTCAGCATAAGCTGATATTTGTCCTATATATCCAAAAGGATCTTCATTTAACAGGTTATGTTTTTTAAACTTTGAAAAGCTAGAACCAGAAGTACTTTTACAATCAATTAACATATCATCTATTATTGCATCTTGATGTCCTACAACACCACCAACTTCTACTTCTTTCTGTTCATGTTCAACTTTATGTCCTGCAATGGCAGCACAAGTTAAAAGTAATTCTTCTAAAATATATCCATACAAAAATTTTATTCTTGTGCTAGAGCTAATATCTTTTATTTCTTTTTTAGAATTAAAGTTATACCATAACTGTCTATCAGGTTTACCAATAGAAGATAACCTTAAATTATTATTTTCTCTTGGCTTCTCATTTAAAAATTCTTTTAAATGTTTTTTAATTTTTTCCCCAAAATTATCTACATGCTTATCAAATTCTTTTTGATCTATATCAATAGGATTGAGAGAAAATATTTGATATATATCTTGGACTATTGTATCAATTTTTTTCATGGATAAAAAAAGAGAGGGATACAAACTTTAATATGTACCCCTCTCAGTCTCCTTTAATAGGGGTTAAGAAGCAAAAGCAACCTCTTCTTTATCAGCAACAAATCCTCCCGGAACAACCTCTAATCCGTCAGGATTGTAAGGAATTAAATTTATTACTTGTACAGTTTTTAAGTAACCATTAATTCCTTTATTACCGTTCTTATTAAAAGAAACGGTATCAAATAAAACATTAACTTTAGAACCATTTCCTATCAATGTGGTTGAAGGAACTGGTAATTTTTCAGAATCCATAACAGTTATATTAACTGGATCATCACCAAAAAATGGTCTTTGAGTTAATGTTACAAACTCACCAGGAATATTTCCCTTATCGTCTGTTCTTATTCTTAAGCCTAACTCTTCAGCTTTAGATTTATTTTCTTTATCAAGAACAACATTAATAACATACTCTCCCTCTGGTTTGTACTCAGTAATTCTAGGACGATGTACAGAAGCATAGTAAGCTTCACCTGAGAGAACACTACCTTTAGTTAATTTTTGATTTGCCATTTAAGACTCCTTAAATATCTAATATAATTTAAATTATATAATTATCTTACCCATATAGTATACACCAAATATATTATATGTCAATAATTATTTTAATTATTTAACCAAAATAATGAATTAAATTGTCGATCATGCAATGATCCGTATTTTATTTTAGGAACTTGTTTAATTAATTCTTCAACAAACTTTTTAGTATACTTCTTTTTTGCTAATTTTCTGTCAGGAAAGATCATGGTAACTCCTTCATTAGCTTTTCTTAATACCACAATACCTTCCGTATTTTGAACTACTAGTTCACCAATATAACCATCAGGATCTGGAACTAGTATTACAAAATTCTCTACACCTAACTTACTAGCTTTACCTACAATGCTTGTACCTCTAATACCTACTGTAGCTGTAGGCAAGTCAATCTTCATAAGATCTGGACCTAGCTTTGCTATGTTGCCACTAATCATTCTAAATGCACCAGTAACTAATTTAAGATCAATGTAGCCATCCTTTTTTATTGGATCATATACAAGATCTACCATATATAAATCAGATAGTTCTCCTATATTAACAAAAGAATTATCTACAAGCTTAATCTCTAAAGAAGATTTCTTTTTAGTTACTATCCTATCATTCTTATAGAGCCAGTTATCTTTAACTAAACCTATAGATTTTCCTTCTCTTGTCAAAATAGCTGCCCCCTTTACATTTAAAACTCTAGCTATCTTATCACTAGCCATAGCAAACGTAACTAATATTAAAAAGAATATTAGAGAATAAAAAATTATTAGTGTGTTTCTGCCCATGTATTTCCTACCTTGTATTCACAATCTAACGAACATCTCATATCTAAAGTTACTTCAGTATCTTTCATAGCATCTTTAGTTATTTGTCCAAATACTTCTGTATCTTTTTTAGATACTTCAAATTGATACTCATCATGAACAGATGCCACAAGCTTTGCATCTATGCCTTTAGATCTAATACGTTCATCCATATGAACAAGCCATTGTTTACACACGATAGCCCCTGCTCCTTGCAGAAGAGTGTTAAGACTAGCATGACTCGATCTAATATGTAGTTGTCTACCATCTAAAGCCTTAACTGTTCCAACTGCTGAAGCCTCAGTAATATTATCTCTAAGTCTTTTTAACTGTGGCATGTTTCTTAAAAAGTTAGTGATTAATTGCTGACCTCTTCTAGCACCAGCACCTACAACAGTACCTATCTTGGCTGGTCCTGCGCCATATAGAAAAGCATAGATAAAAGTCTTAGCCTGATCTCTATCAGTTAGTCCAGCAGCTTTCATATTAGCTGTATGAACATCACCTGTAAGAACCTCTGTGGTAAACTTAGGATCTTCCATGTAGTGAGCAAGACAACGTAGCTCCAAGCCACTGGCATCTGTACCTACAAGAGCATGGGTATCGGGATTAGATACTGTCCATAACTCTCTACACTCCTTACCATAGGGACTATAGGTGGCTGGTACTTGTGCCATGTTAGGACTATTGTGAGCCATCCTACCAGTGACAGTGCGTAGTGTCATTACTCTACCTCTAACTCTATTATCATCTTCACATTCTTTTATCCAGGCTTTGAGTAAGCCAGTACGTTTCTGTAAAAGAAAATACCTACTAAACATCTGCGCTTCTGGCATATCTAATTTAGACAGTATATCTTCAGATACAATTACATTACCTTTTTCTGTATGCTTCTTTGGCTCCCATCCTTTTTCTATCAGACGTTCTGCTATCTGTTTACGGGAAGCAATGTTAAAAGGTATATACTTAGTTTTAGTTTTTAATTCTACTTTAGTAGGCTCAAACATTTCTTGTGCCTGTTCCTCAAGTCTATGTTGTTCATCTTCAAGCTGAGATAAAAAGACTGTGGCTTTCTGTATATTAAATGCAAAACCATTTCTTTCTTGCTGATCTATTATTGCTCGAACCTTCCTTTCGAGGTTATACGATCTATCTGAGAACGAGCTACCCTCTCCTGAGAGGACACCAGCCACCTTCCTAGTGAGTTCAGTATCCCTCTGACAATACTCCAACATTTCTTTATTGAACGTAGTAAAATCATTATAGTCTCCTTTGCTGTAGCCAAGTCTTTCTCCCCATGATTGTAGTGAATGTCCACCATCTCTGATGGGATTATATAGTTGTGATTCAATCAAAGTATCTCTTACTTGAGATAATTTTATATTGGAACCTGCCAAACGATTTAATATTGGAGCATCAAAACTAATACCATTATGCATTATAAACTGATCAATCTGTGCTGACCACTTCCCAAACTCTTTGCACTCATCTCCTATCCATGCTTTTTCTTTACCTGAGTTAAGAGCCTTTGCTACAATACAATGTATCTTTGTAGCATCTAGCTTATCTGTTTCTATATCAACTACTGCTGCTACCATGAGTCATATCTACTTGATAAGCTTGATTGGTTGGTATATGAAAAAATAACTCACCTTCCTTTACATGTCTGTTTGATACTTCTTTTACTTCACAGTCTTCTAAAATATTTGCATCTACATGCCAAGCTTTAGTGCAATCATTATTAAACACTACAAAAGTAAGATCATTATTTGAATACTCTTCTTTCCATTTATCTAACAATCTTTTCTTTCGATAAGGTATACGCAATTCATCCCAATTATCAGGCCAATCTTCTTTCCAGGAATATTTTATCTCAACCTCATAGAAGTGATCTGGACTTCCATTATCTGTTTCCAATGTTATATCAAAGTAAGTAGTTTCTTTACTGTTGATAGAACACTTAGGAAATTTTTCAAGTAACCATAATATCATATTCTCTTTGGCTTTACTATCTGACGCATCATATAAAGATTTGCTAAATGGCTTTTTCATTTATGGCTCCTGACTCCTCTGTTATTTTTTTAAAGTATTGTCCTACTTGTATGACCTGCTCTGGTGTAGCATTAGACATTATTTGATTAGCTAGTTTAGATACCCATTGAACATTGTCTTCTACATATCCTAACTTAGGAATAATTCTATCTAAAGATGGTGCATTAGATCCGTCTAATTTTTTTAATTTAATTCCTAGTGCTGGACATTTCCCATCTTTAGGATAAATACTTTTTACGTACTCTTCTGTTAAGTTAAAGTCTACATTAAATTTCTCTGCTCTTTTCTTTGCATCTCTAATAGTAAACCAAAAAGGTTTATCTAAGTATCTTTGTTTAGCTTTTTTTCTATGATACTCTGCACTACCCATTCTCATTCTCCATAAAAGGGTTATCCACTTGAGTCATTCTTCCTGTCTCCTTGTCGTAATGTAAGTAACAAGCTACTCCTGTGTCTCCAGTATATCTGTTCTTTAGAATACGAAGAGTAGTTGTATTGGCTTGATGATCATCCTCTGCCTGTTGGTTACGTTCCAATGCAATCACACTATCAGACAGGTGTGCTATGGATGCTGAACCTCTTAGGTGAGATAGTGATACCTCTCTACCATCCTCGTGTCCTCGATCCCCTGCTGGTCTTCTTAGATGGGATACAAGCAGTAACCCTATGCCTGTCTCCTCAACCAATGATCTTAACTTAGTCATTAGAATATCTATAGACTTTCTCTCATCACCATTGTCCTCTTGTCCCGATACTAGGATAGATAGGTGATCTAGAAATACCCACTTACAGTCTAGTGCTTTTGCCATGTATCTAACTCGATCCAGGATTTCATCGTTAGAGATAGATCCAAAATGATCAAAGGCAAAGAACCTTCCTGTATTGATGGTCTTATCTTCCCATTGTTTTAATTGTTCTCTGTCAAACTTATCTCTAATCTCCTTAATGTACAATCTAGCATTAGCTTCTACACTCATGATATTAAAAGCAGTATTCTTTATGTTCTCTTCCATAGCTAGAATACCAATATTATCTTTGGTATTCATAAGAATATGATGCATTAACTCTCTAATGATACTGCTCTTACCCATGCCAGCACCACTGGTAAAGCAAACAAGCTCACCAGTTCTCATACCATAGGTCTTCTCATTCATTTTAGGCCAAGGATATAGACAAGTCTCACAGTACTTTTCATCATACAATGACTCGCCTAAGTCAGCTAAGTTTACAATACCTGCTGGTGTATAGGTCTTGGCATTCCACCATGCTTGAGTAAACTTCTCTCGCTGTCCTGTCTTCAAATATTCATTAGCATCTTTTAATTCTAAACTAATAATCTTACACTTATTAGGTTCAAATATTTGAGCTACTTGTTTGGCAGCTTCTTTTCCAGGCTCATCATTATCAAAGCACAAGACTACTGTCTCAAACCTATTTAGATAATTAAATGCTTGCTTACAATTCTGTAGTGCTGAAGCTGCTCCGTTCTTTATAGATACAACAGGCCACTTAGAACCAAGTAATTCATAGGCAGACATAGCATCTATCTCTCCCTCGCAAACTGTAATGAACTTACCGCCTTGGTTAAATACGTTCTGACCAAACAAGCCAGCACTGGATAAATTACCTTCTGACCAAAACTTTTTTCCTTGAACCTCTCGTACCTTGTTTGCAATATGATTACCATCACCATCAAAGTACCGATAGATATGATGGCTTATTGTTGTTCCTGTTTGTTGGATCTGAGTAGAATACTTCTTGGCTGTATCCTTACTAATTTTTCTATCATGGATAGCACCAAAAGATCCAGATGTTTTTAATGTTGAACTAGTCTCAGTAGTCATAGGCACAACTCTAGATTGTTTCTCATCACTGTTTGTAAATCTTGTCTTACAACTATAACAATATGAATGACCATCCTCGTATAATACATTAGCGTCACTTGAGTTACACTTAGGACAAGGCATCCTATCAACTGCTCGTTCATTTGACATAACGTAATCCCCTTAGTTTAAGTTAAACAGCCTTCCTCGTTTTGTATTTAAAGTTATCTCTTACTCCCATATAGTTACATAAATCATAACGATATTTTACCTCATCTTCTGCTTGTTTCCTAGTTGAATGAGTACCAACTACAGTATGCTTTCCTAATTTTTGTAGGCAAACTTCCCATCTAGCCATCGGTATAAGACTCCTTCCATAAGTTGTTTACAAAATCTTCCTTGTCTTCCATAACCTCGTCTATTTCCTGCTTCGCAAATTTCTTTGCTTCTCTTGGGGTATATCCTTCCTCCTGATACTGTCTTACCAGACCTCTAAATAAATTTTTTCTTTCTTTCTGCCACAAATTTTTAGTCATCATACTCTGCCCATTCTTGGTTTGCTTTTTTATATCCGTATCTTTCAAGCAGCTTTCTAAGTTTTAGATTTTCATTATCCTTTTCCTTTAAAAGTTTATTTAAAATATCTATATGATTAGATTGTTTATTTATTATATCTTTATCTTTCATATTTATTTATAACCTGTATTTATAATATATTATATATAATATTATACGCTACTTATTTTTTTTGTCAACATAAAATAAATGATCTTCAATTTGAGCCAAGAATTTAAAGTTTTTTTCCGAAGCCCAAAACGGTTTTACATATGAAGCATGATAGTGAGTTGCTTCCCTAATTTTGGAGACAACAACACCTTTCAAAGCTAACTCTGCCACATTTATACTAGTCGTTAAACTTTTGATATCATTATATTTTTCTGGTTTACCATCACACCAGTAAGAGAACTGGCACTTATCTCTAACAGGACTGTTTTTCCAGTATCTTCCCTGGTGAACTACTCCGCATATAGTATCTGGAAACTTTTTACTATACGTTCTTGTCAATATCACATTTGCAACAGCTAACATTCCTATCAAAGATTGTGATCTTGCTTCATGATATATTGCTTCAACTAAACATGTAAAAGAATCTGCTTTTGCTGTCGGTATAAAAGCAAACATCATAATCATAATACTAATTATTAGTTTCAATGTACCCTCATTACTTTAAAGTCTTCTTCATCTCCTAGTCCCATGATTTCTAAACATTCAAATGCTTCATGGGACGTTTTAAAATATCCAGTACCTCCAGTTGCATTAGGCAAAAAAGAATATGATTCTATGTCATTGGGTACTGGCATGTGGACGATTACAAAACTCATGTTACCCTCCTAGTATCATTAGTAATAGTATAATTAAATCCATGTTACCCTCCTGTATAAAGTATTACGTCTGCTACATCCAGCAAAGCTGGTGCTGTAGTTATAAGTAAACATATTAAAAATATCATTCTCCTGTCCCTCCTACATTTTCTCTTATGATGTCATGGTGATTTAACTCAGCCCAATAAATCTCAAGAGCTTCTGTATTTCTATGAGCTATGAACTTGTGCATCTCACCTGCTGGTACTATAGATGTTTCTCCAGCATGGAGATGTGTGCTGTCACATAGTCCATAGTCCTTCCATCTCTGTATCTCTAACCAACCAGAGATTACATAGAACATATTAATCTTAGACTGATGCTTATGTTGAGAACAATACCCATCTTTCTTAACATTAATTCTATGTATCTCTACTGCTGGTGACTGTAGTATAGGCTCAGTGCTACCCCATACCTTACCTTCAATGACACTCATTTATATCTCCTAGTATAGAGTAAAGTATTGCTTCATAGTATTCTGATAACCTTCCAGAACACTGGCTGTGTATGCTTCATTAATAGTCTGGGTCTTAGGATTGTCAGCCTTGTAAGTACCCTTCTTGGTTCTTGCTCTTTTCTTTTTAACTGCCATGTTACTTCTCCTTCACTTTGATTTCTAAATTAGGTACTAAATCTTTCATTATTTGAAGTACAAAAGGTTCTAGCACAGCCCTAATTGTATTCTGAAATTTTTTGTGTCCTACTATTTTTTCTTCAAGAGCCTTGATTATTAAATCTTTTTCATCAGGTTCCTGTATTTCTTTTTCATCAGTCATTTCTTTCTCCTAGTAGTTAATAGCTATTACGTTAATTGTATTTGTAAACTCTTGCCCTAGAGAACAGGTATCATTGCTGCACTTTGCATGAGCGTTATCAACAGATACTACCCTGTCATTTGAGTCTACTACAGCAGGGAAGTATAATTCTTCTCCGCATTGCTTACAATCTGTCATGGTTTAACCTTCCTTAATTTATTATAATTCTTTGCTTCGTACTTAACTTGGTTATCTTTCTTATGATCAAACAACCATAGGTGACTATCATTTATAAAGAGAACTGATCCTCTCATATCACCATCTTTATCCTCAAGAAAATCCCCTCGTTTAAACTCCAGATCATTACGATTGATTGGTATCCTTGAGTCCAGGTGTGGGCTTCTGTTTCGTATCTCTTCAAGCAGCTCTAGTATTGATTCACAACCTTCTTTCTCAAGACAGTCTAGCTCACCATCAATCACCATCTGTATATCATCTAGCACAATATCAAAAAGTTTCTGGCTATCTATATTAGAATACATCTTTATCTCCTATGCATAAACAGAACCAACACCCCATGATCCATCGGGTACTAGTATTAATTCACCCTTACTATTATACACTACATGCGGCTCACCTGCAACAGCAATCATTCTAGCTTCTGAGCCAGCACTAATTCTATTTTCCCAATACACTGTTATAGGTGTAGTTGGGTACACTGATCCTAGTGGTTCAATCATTAGGAATCTCCCATTCAAATTCATCTCCAATTCTTCTTGCATTAGGATACTTAGTTAACACTTCTTCCCACTCACACTCCCAACAAGTATATTCAATGTCACAATGTTGACAGTCTGGATTAGGCTCAAGCTCAATCATCTTGTCCCTCCTTTACTTTAAAGATTTCGACTTCAATCTCTTCAAGTTTCTGTGCTAGATCAGTCTGCTTGTTATCATACAAATCAAATATTACCTCCTGTAATTTTGTTTGTATAGGATTATCAATATGGTGTGTATTTGAACTGTACTCTAGTTCCTCCATTTCTATCAAGTCATCAGGATCAATTCCACTAGCCCAATAACCAGCATCTATATTATTAGAGTAGAATACTTTTGTTGTACCATCCTTGTTTTGTAATGGCTCGTCAGTTTCTGGATCAACTTTGTAGAATGTCATATCCCAAACACCTACAGTATATTCTTGATCAGTTCTTCTTTCATATGTCGGATCACTCATCTTCTTTCTCCTTAAAGTATATCACATTTACAGTTTATTATCTATAAAATTTTCATATTCTTTTTGCCATTGTTCCTTACCTTCAGCAATAGTTTTATTAAGATCGTCTACATCC
>VTLG01015671.1_pt1 | contig 59544 bp, 96 predicted proteins | sample 4694571 | NCBI WGS metagenome assembly VTLG01 (sample SAMN12604809, study PRJNA352737) | marine metagenome | biome: ENVO:00000447; feature: ENVO:00000209|ENVO:00000569|ENVO:01000036; material: ENVO:00002151; isolation source: viral sequences binned using virsorter ...
AACATTAGCAGAGTATCGTAAAGATTTAAATGGAAAAAATGAAACTATTTTTGCAGTTATAGATGGTCAAGAGTGGTTCGTTCCATTAGACCCTGAGAACACACATTACGCAGAAATACTAGCACAAGTTAAAGCAGGAACACTAACCATAAAGGATGCCGAGTAATGTTTGGTATCTCCTCTTTTGCTGAAGCCTCTTTTGCAAATATAGGAGGGGTTGTACAAATCGCTTCAGCAGAGATGAATGCTCTTGGTACTAGTTCTAGCATAGGCTCTGGAATACTTGTTGGTGTTTCATCCGTAAGTGGTAACTTTACTCAGACAACAGCAGGCATATTTATTACTGGTAGTGTTAATGCAGAAGTTAGTTCTAATTTTACTCAAACCACAGAAAATATAAAAATAGTTAAGCCTGCTGATGCAAGTCTGTCTACAAATTTTACAAAAACAACTTCTAGTATAGCTATACTAGATCTTGTGTCTTCACAAAATTTAAATTTTACAAAAACAACTTCTGGAGATATACTGTATGTAGCTATTGTACCAGAAGTAAATGAGACTTATACTGAGATAACGCCAAGTGGTACAGAAACATGGACGGAGATAACGCCAAGTGGTACAGAAACATACACAGAAATAAACGCATGAGGGATATATGCCAAGTTCTTATACAGCAAATTTAGGAGTAGAAAAAATAGGTTCTGGTGAACAAGCTGGAACTTGGGGGACAACGACTAATTTAAATCTAGATATTATAGACAGAGCCGTAAATGGTGTGGGAGCCATATCATTAAGTGGTACATCACATACATTAACCACGACTGACGGAGCATTGTCAGAGGGTGGTAATAAAGTTTTAGTACTAGGTGGTACACCATCTGGTACGAACACGATTACAATAACACCAAACGATCAAGACAAAATGTATTTTGTACATAATAACTCTGGTCAAACTGCAACTTTTACACAAGGATCTGGTGGTAACGTATCTATTCCAACTGGATCAAAGGGACTAATTTTTGCAGATGGAGCAGGCTCTAGTGCTAAAGTTACAGACTTGCTTGATGGTGTTGCTTTTGGTGGCACAAAAGTCACATCTACTGCAACAGAATTAAATATAGTTGATGGAGGCACATCAGCTACATCAACAACCGTTGCAGATGCAGATAGGGTTGTGTTAAATGATGATGGAACAATGGTTCAAACAGCCGTTACAGATATAAGCACTTACATGAATGCTAATGCTTTTTTAGTACCCTCTGCTATAACAAGCACAGGCACTCTTACGCCTTCTGCTGCAAAATCAATTTATCAAAAGGTAGATACTTCAAGTGGTAATATAACAGTAACTTTGGCTATAGGAAGTTTAGCAATAGGACAGTATATTATTCTTGATAAAACAAGTTCATCAAACACAATGACTGTAGCTTATCCTTCAAATTCTCAAGGATTGTCTCTTGGTAATTCTGCTTCTTTTGTCATAGCAATTAATCAAAATGGGTCAGTTTTTACGTTTGTTGAAACATTAAAATTTTAGGGTAGTAATGTCAATACCTTTGATATCAAATGTCGGTTTTACAGAAGTAACTCAATCTTTAGTAGATAGTAATTCTGGTGTCTTAAACGATATAGCTGGAACTGCAAAATCAAAACTACCAGTTCAATATTTTAAATTAGGAGAAAATATAAGTGGCAACTTAACAATGAGTGCCGACTCTGCTCATCAAAAAATTATTTTAGACACCGATGCTAGAACTTTACTTAATTCAACAGGATCACCCTTAACAAATAATTCTAGCACTTCACTAGAATTAAAAGGCTCTGGAAATATTCAATCTACACTAAAAACATCAAGTGTGTCAGACAGCTCTACAAGTCACACAGGTACAACAAATTTTAGTAATTCAAATACCTCTACTTTAGTTGTTTCAAATGTAGATACAGATACAAGTGTGGTAAAGTATGTTGAGAGAAATTTGTCTGCTCAATCAGGCAGTAGTCAGCAAGTACGCATTAACGGTGCTGATGTAGATGCTGGTGTTACAGCAAGTGGTGGCAGTACACCAAATGCTTCTACTATATTTACTGGATCGGGTGGTGTTTATTTTAACAACAGTGGGGGAACAGTTTTTTTCATAGGGGACACATCTTCAGGCTCTGGATCACCTGCATCATTTAATTATCGACTTAATTTGAAAAACTTTGGACCTAATACTGTAAGTGCTTTAGGTATGCACGAAGGTGCTAACATAAGTGCAGGTCAATATCCAAATTTAGGTTTTAATGGAGTAATAGGTTCTCACAATAGATACGCTGATGTAACTTCTGGTGATCATACTTTTAATTATTCTCAAGGTTTTTCTCACACTGGTAGAAGATTTTGGTTTTTGTTTGATAGAGATGGTAATGACAGATCTTTTGTGTTTACAAATAATTTAAGTATTAGTTGTGTTTTAAGTGGAGCAGATCCTTTTGATGGTGTTACTGTTAGTGCTGGTGCCACGGCTACATCTACAAGAACAAACTCGACTGATGGTTCTCATAGTGTTACGATGACAATATCTGGTAATAATGACAGTGGTCAACCTTTTGCACTTGTAGATGTAAACAATGGCACTGGAAGTTTGGTTACAACACAATATACTGGTACTTTATCAGCAAAGGCGTTTAGTTAATGGCAATAAAAACTTTAAAATTTAAACCAGGAATCATAAAAGACGTAACACCTTATGCAAATGAAGGTGGATATGTTGATGGTGATAAGATACGTTTTCGTTTTGGTTTTCCAGAAAAAATAGGTGGTTGGGTTAAGTTTAGTCCAAACTCTTACGAAGGCACAGCAAGAAGATTACACAACTGGGTTGGTCTTGATGGATCTGACTTCTTAGGTGTTGGATCACATTTAAAATATTACATTGAAGAGGGTCAAACTTTTAATGACATTACGCCAATCAGAACGACAACAAGTGCTGGTGATGTAACTTTTTCTGCTACAAATGGGTCTAACATAGTAACTGTTACAGATGCAGGTCATAGTGCTATTGCTAATGACTTCGTAACTTTTTCTGGTGCTGCAAGTTTAGGTGGCAATGTAACAGCAGCAATATTAAATGCAGAGCATCAAATAACAAGATTTGTTTCATCTAGTCAATATGAAATAACTTTGAGTGTTACAGCTAATTCATCTGATAGTGGTAATGGAGGAAGTAGCACAGTAGGAACATATCAAATTAATACTGGTTTAGATAATACCGTTGGTGGAACTGGATTTGGTGCAGGTCAATATGGAGGAACTACAAGTGGAGCAGTATCTACAACAATAAATGAGGGTGGTACATTTAGTGACTCAGATACAACGCTAACAGTAACAAGTTCAAACCCAGGTCATCAAATAGCAGCAGATGATTTTTTATTAATTAATGAAGAAATTTTAAAAGTTACAAACGTAGCAACGAATGATCTTACAGTTACAAGAGCACAGAGTGGAACTACGGCAACCACTCATGCTAATGGATCAACTGTATTCTTAATAGTAGGAAATGCATCAGCTTCTGATGATTTTGTAGGATGGGGTGATGCAGCAAGTGTCACAGTTCCTGGTGCACAGATCAGAACTTGGTCGCACGATAATTTTGGAGAAGATTTAATAATTAATCCTAGAGACAGTGGTTTATTTTACTGGGATAAAACAGATGGAACAACTGCCAGAGCAGTAGAATTAAGTGCTACCACGCTTTTTAGTGGAGAAAAAAGTGTGCCAAGAATAGCAAAACAAATTTTAGTATCTGATGTTGATCGTCATGTTATTGCTTTTGGATGTGATGGTGTTGGAAGTTCTAGTGATACAAGAGGAGATGGTGTACAAGACCCACTGCTTATAAGATTTAGTAGTCAAGAAAATCCAGTAGACTGGTTTCCAACTGCAACAAACACGGCAGGTGATTTAAGATTAGGTGCAGGTTCAACATTTGTACAAGCAGTAGAAACAAAAAGAGAAATACTTGTTTATACAGATAAATCTTTACACTCGATGAGATTTATAGGTCCACCATTTACTTTTGGTATTACGCAGATTGCATCTAATATAACTATCATGTCATCAAGTGCAGCTATTGCAACAGAAGATGTTGTATATTGGATGGGTATTGATAACTTTTATGTGCATGCTGGACAAACGGCACAGTTACCTTGCACAGTAAAAGATGAAGTATTTACAAACTTTAACTTAGAAGAAAAAGATAAAGTTGTTGCTGGTATTAATTCTGAGTTCGGTGAAGTTTGGTGGTTCTATCCATCGGCTAGTTCATCTGAAAACGATAAGTATGTTATTTGGAACTATGTAGAAAAAGTGTGGTACTTTGGAACTTTATCAAGAACAGCTTGGATTGATCGTGGTATAAGAAATTTTCCTATTGCTGCAAGCACTCCACATTTATTTAACCATGAATCTGGGTTTGACGATGATACTTCTGCTATGACTGCTTTTATAGAAACAGCTCCAATGGATATAGGAGATGGAGATAAATTTGTATCTGTTAAAAGAGTCATACCAGACCTAACTTTTACTGGATCTGTAACTGGTAGCTCTCCAAACGCAACATTTACAGTTAAAGCAAGAGACTTTCCTGGTTCTGATTTTAATCAAACTGGCACAGGAACAACATCGAGAACGGCAACAAGTCCAGTTGAACAATTTACAGAAAAGCTTGATTATAGAATTAGAGGTAGGTCTTTTGCATTAAGACTTGATTCTAGTGCTCTAGGGTGTAAATTTAAAATGGGAACACCAAGAGTAGATATTAGAGAAGATGGGAGAAGATAATGGCATTAGTTGGTATACCACCACCAAGATTACCAGAACCACCAGAACAAATAACAAGACAATATGTAGAAGATTTAATACGTTCTCTAGAAATATTTATAGCACAGGAAAGAAATCCTGGTGAACTAAGAGCAACAAAAATTACATTGACTGATTTACCAACAAGTTCTAGTGGTTTAGAAACTGGAGCGTTGTTTAATGATAGTGGAACAATAAAGATTGTTACTTAATGATTGTAAGAAAATAAAAAATAAGGTATGTTGATATGATGATGGCACCACTTGAAAATGTAGCTACTGGATTAGCAAGTTTAGGTCGCTTCGAAGATAATTATATTGTTCACGCTTCAGAGGGTGAAACAGTAATACCAAAAGAAGTTTTAGATGCCAATCCAAAGCTAAAAAGTAACTTATTTAAACAAATGAAAGCTGTAGGTATTGAAAACCCAGAAAGCTACGTTGTGGGTAATGAGTTAAATTCTAGAAACCCTGTAACAGGACAACCAGAGTTTTTCTTTAAAGGTCTAAAAAAATTCTTACCTACCATTGGTGCAATCGTTGGTAATATTATTGCTCCAGGAATCGGAGGAGCGATTGGCTCTGGTCTTGGATCATTGGCAGCAGGTCAACCTGTTGATAAAGCATTAGTAAATGCAGGTGTTGCTTATATTGGGGGAAAATATGTTGCCCCTGAAATAGATAAAGCAGTAGCAGGGTTTAGTGGAACAAGTAGCGTTCCGACAATAGGGTCAACAATAGGTTCTGGTCAAGCATTTACGCCTGCTGCATTTCAAACAGGAACATCTACTTTATCGTCAGGATTATCAGGTGCTTTATCAGGTGCAGGTGCAACAATACCACAAGTTATAACTGCAGGATTATCTCCTATACTAGGAAAAGAAATAGCAAAACTTGCTGAAGCACCTAAAGTAGAAGAAGAAGGCTTATCTAAACAACAAATAGTTGATAATTATTATGCTGCATTAGCAAGAGGAGAAAACCCAGAAAGACCACCTGAATTAGCTCTACCTCCTCAAGAGCAGTTAATTGGTTTAGAAAAACAAAAACCATCAACTGATCCTAAAAAATTATTAGCTGATGTTGATTATGAAGCTTTATTAAATAATATTTTAAATCGTAATATGTTTTTAAGAGCAAGTTATGGTGGATATATTACTGGTCCAGGAGGTCCAAGAGACGATAAGATACCAACACTACTTTCTAATACAGAATTTGTTCAAACAGGAAAAGCAGTAGCAGGTGCTGATCCTACAGGAGGTAATAATCCTGATCGAGGAGCAAAAGTTATGGAAGGGATAATGAGAGCCTTTGAAAAAAGAGCTGATCAAAATGCGAGGATGGCGTAATGGCAACAACAGAACAAACCGTAATAAATAGACAAGCACCTTTTTTAGAAGATTATGCTCGTAAACTATTAGAGTCAGCATATCAAAGGTCAGGTCAAGAGGTAGATTTACCTGAAATACAAATAGCTGGATTTACTCCTGATCAACAAGATGCTGTAACTAAAACAAGAGAAGGAATAGGTGGGTTCGAACCTTTTTTACAAGGTGCCACAGAAGAACTTGATGCAATAAAAGATCAGCCCTCTGTGACTGAAGCATATAGCCCAGAGGGTATTGCTAGATTTATGAACCCTTTTACAGACGAAGTTATAAAAGCCACAGAGCAAGACTTATTAAGACAAGGAGCCATGGCTCAAAATCAACTTGCAGGAAATGTAGTTGGTTCAGGTGCTTTTGGTGGCTCAAGATCAGGTATTGCAAGTGCTTTATTAGCAGGTGATACATTAGATAGAATCGGTCAACAGTCTGGTCAGCTAAGAGCAGCAGGATTTGAATCAGCTTTACAACAAGCTCGTAATTTAGCTGATGCTCAAATAAGAGAAAGAAGTTTAGCTGGAGCGTTAGCAGGACAAAGAGCAGGGTTAGGTGAATTACAACAAAGATTAGGTCAACAAGATATAGCTAACTTATTAGGTATTGGCTCTTTACAACAAGGACAAGCACAAGCCTTACTTGATGCACAAAGACAAACAGATTTACAGCAAGCTTATGAACCTTTCCAAAGATTAGGTTTCTTTAGTGATATATTTAGAGGTGTACCAACTGCTTCTCAAACAGTTACTGCAACAACTGCACCTACACCATCTCTACTTTCTCAGATAGGTGGTGTTGCTGCAACTGGATTAGGTCTTGCTGGTCAATTAGGATATAGACCTTTCGCAGATACTAATAAGAGTGGTAACACAGGAATATTTAAACCATTGGCATAAAACATGAGTGATATTTTAAAACAAATTAATAACCCTTTATTTAGAGCACGTGGTTCACAATCATTAAACCGAGGGGGTATTACAAGTATACCAATGAGTGAACCTAGAATGGATTTTCAAAACCGACAAAGTTTAATAAATCCAGCACTAAATTTATCAAGAGCGTCTACGATTAATGATATAGATGACGAAGATGCTAAAAGAATAGGTGGGTCTATTATACCAGAAAGTGTATTTAAAAAGACGCAACCTAACTTAGAGAGTATGGCAACAGATGACAAAAGTAAAGTTGATTCTAATTTAACAGGTTTATACGATGGTGGTGGAGATATTGCAAAAATAATGGGTGCATTAACTAAACTATCAAAAGATGATGGTGCAGATAAAGTATATCAAAAACTTATAGATAAAAAGACTTCACCTGAAGATGCAAAAGCAGAAGTAAATAAATTTTTTGGTGTGAGTCCAGAAGAAAAAACACCTGCATGGGCAGATAGTGCATTAGCGATAGGTGCATCTTTATTAAAACAACCAAAGGCAGGAGAAACACCATTACAAACATTAGGTACTGCACTTGCTGCAGGAGGTGTTGCTGCAAAAGCAAAGAAAAAAGAAAAGCGTGCTGAAGAACTTGCCATAAATAAATTAGCTTTTAATCTTTATAAAGAAGATGAAAAATCTAGAAAAGCATTAGCAACTAAATATGCTACTTATAAAGAAAATAAAGTAAAAAATACAACTAAATTAGGAATGGATTTAGCTAAACTTCTTTTAGATAAAAATAAACTTGATGAAACAAAATCGAAAAATTTTGCAGATGCAATTACAAAAACAGTAAATACTTTTGATAAAGATGTAAGAAGTGATCTGTTTGTAGCAATGCAAAAAAATAAAAATTATTTTAAAGGAATACCTTTAGATAAAGTACCAGAACATATTTATGCATTAGCTAAAGAAAATGGAATAGAAGCATCAGGTATCAAAGCTGCAGATATAGTAACAAACGATATACAATTTAATACAAAAGCTCAGTTTGATCAGTATAAAGAATTATACCCTAACTTAGGTTGGGGTGACTATGATCCTAATAAAACATATACTATGCAAGGATTTAAAAATAAATTAAAACCAAATGAATTATTTACTGGAACACCTAATTTAAAAATAGAAGATACTAAACAAAAGTCAGAAACTCACATTTTAGTAGACGAAATAACAAAACTAAAAACAAAAGGTTCACTAAATCAAGATGAACAAGCAGCACTACAAGTTTTTGAAAATAGATTAGATAAATTAACTTCTGTTACTAAGCCAGATAATAGAACTGCTTTGAGAAAAGAACAAGATAATTTAAATACATTAAAAAAAGAAAAGAAATCTGTTCAAATAGGTGATCCAGGAAGAGATTTAAATACTATAAATAGAGAAATTGCAGAAACAGAGGGGCGTATAAGTAAGCTTACTACAACAGTATCAATGGGTAGTTATCTTGCACCAGACGGTACTTTTTATAGTGGTCCAATAGGAAAAGATGGATTAGGAGGATTAAAAAAAGAAGCTCAAATTAAAGATTTAAAAAATAGACAATTTAATTTTGTTCGAGCTGTTTATATTGGTGACGCAATTCTTCAGAACCTTGCGAAACCACAAGGAGAACAAGCAGTTGGTTTATTTCAAAGATTTGGTAATGCAATAGAAGGTCTTAGTGTTCAAATAAGAAATTTTAGTGGAATATCTCGAGATGATCAAGCACGTTACTCAGCACAAAATATTGATAATTTAATTGGTAATAATAGTGGTCGTACAGCAGAAACTTTTAAAGCACTTAAAACAGCAGCAGGACAAAATCAAAACTTAATGTCTGCTGTAATGGATTATGCTTATGCATTAGCAGGTAGTCGTGAAACAGGAAAATTAACTGATAAAGACGTTGCTGCTGCATTAAGAACATTAGGTGGTGAAGATTTATCAGAAAATGCATTTTTTACTAATCCTGATAGATTAAAGAAAGGTGTAAATGCAGCAATTAATTTAGCAAATAATAATCTTGGTGTTGCAATACAGTCTTCTTTAAATGAAACACTTGCTATGGAAAAGAAAAGAAATCCTGAGGTTGATGAAAGTGAATATATTCACGATCCAATAAAATTAGTTAAAACTTTAATGAAAGGTGTTTCTCCAAATTTACATAAACGATTATTTGTAGGTAAAACAGATTTTACTGACCATGGACTAAGTTATCAATCTTTTGATAAGTATCAACAAATGCATGATAACACTACCACTGGTGGAGGTGGAACCACTGTTCTAGGTAGCACCGATGCTGTTTCCACAGTTGCAAATAAAATAAAAAGTATAGGTTCACAAATTTCTGCTTTAAGTGGTTTACCAACTCAAACTCCAGAAATTATAGAAGCAATAGAGAAATTAAAAACAGATAGCAAAGAGTTAATAAACAACTTAAATTCTGATGATAAAGCAAAAGTTAAAGAAATATTAGGAATAGAATAATGGGCGTACTTGACGAATTATTTGCAGATGCGGAAAAACAAAGATTAGTTGATGCTAGTAATCAATTTAAAACGTATGAAGGTCTACCAACTGCTCCAGCTCCATACTTAGAGAGAAGAGGAGTTCTTGATCCAGGACAGGGTGGTGCAGTAGGTCAAGAAATAATAGAAGATACAGGTTTTACTACTGGCAGTGATACTGAATTATTAATGGCAAATGCTGGAGTGTTGAATAAAGGAGCACCAAATAGTGTACGTGCTTTAATTAGTTTTGGTCAAGTATCTGATCCTGATTCTCAAAAAAAGAATGTTCTTTTTCAGTTAAAAAACTATTATAAAGAAAAAGGATTAATTACTGATGATTATGATTTTGGTTTAAGAATTGGTCCACAAAGTAATCGGTTAGAATATAAAGACCCTGAAGAACAAGGTAAATATAATGTTATTGATAAAGTAGGCGTTTTATCAGATCTTACAGGAGATATATCAGATCTTTCAGGAGATGTACCAACTATTGCATCAGAAATCGCAGGATCTATTTTAGCAGCAAGATTTGCACCAGGAGGAAGAAGTGGTGTTGGAAATTTAAGTTATGCTGCAACATCTGCATTTGTAGCAGAACTTATAAGACTTAAAACTGCAAGATCAATGGGAGCTGTATCACCTGATGTAACAGACGATGATCTTTTTAAGACAGCTATAAATACTACAACATGGAGTGCATTAGGAGGTGCAGGAGGTTTACTTTTATATAAAATCGGAAAGCCTATGTTATCTGTTTTAGGATTAGCACCAAAAGGATTACGTTTTGATTTAGATGAAGAAAGTTTTTTAAAAGCATACGAAAGCTACAAAAAAAGTCCTTCTGCAAAACTTGCAGATGAAACAAACATATTACCTACTTCTGCTCAAATAACAAAAGCAGCAATAGACGATCCAAGTTTAAATCTTATTGAAAAAACTCAGATGGCAAGTCTTGCAGGAAAATTAGCTAAAGAAGAGGCAGATATTGCCACAGCTCCTAATTTAGAAACAGGTGCAGCGATTACTGAGCCAAGTTTTACAAATCAGTTAGAAGCAAAAAATATATTAGAAAAGCAAGCTGGAAGAGGTATCGATACCAATAAAGGAATAAGCGAAAACACATTATTAGAGTTTGGAGAAAAGGTTCAACAAGAAGCCTCAAAAACTTTTGAAGCTAGTATGGCAACATTAAACAATAATATTAATTCTAAACTAGCTGATCTTGACAGTAGTATAAATGAAATAGTTAATTTACCAAGAGGTATGGCTGATGGTACTAAAATTGGTGAAACTGTTAAAAGTGCTTTTGATAGTTCATACGAAATTATTGCAAAAAACTTTGACGAGGGGTATGAAAACTTATATAAAGAATGGTCAGCAAAAACAGGTGTAAGCTTAGATTCTATAGTCGAAGGTGCAGGTGCAATAAAGCCCTCTGAGTTAGCCCAAGAAGTTGTAAAGTTAAGAAATACATTTAAGGATAGACCTTTTGTAAATAAAGCAGAAAAAGACTTAATAGATACAATTTATAATTCTTTTGTTACTAGTGAAAAAGGTGGAGCAATAGGTGTAAAAACTATATCGTTAAGAACATTAAATGAAAACTTAAGAGACTTAAGACGATTAGAAAGAAGTGCTTATGTAAAAGCAAAATCAGGAGTAGATTCTCCTTATCCAGAAACTTTAAGTAAGTTAGTAAAATCTTTGGAAGACGCTCGTGCAAGAATATTGAATCGTAAAGGGGCTCCAGAGGACATTGCCTTAAAACTAAAAGAACTAGATGATAATTTTGCTGATTTTGCATCAAAGTATAGAAATGCAAAAGTATCTGCTATTGCTAAAATAAGAAAATCTGATAACCCTGAAGCTGTTTTTAGTGTTTTATTTAAACCAGATAAAAAAGGTAAAACAGCAGTATTAGAGGTTGCAAATGAATTAAAAAATAGACCAGAAAATGCAGATGTAGTTGAGTTTATTGGTGATCGAATTCGTAAAGAATGGCTTGACACCGTGGTAAAAAGAAATAAAGATGGTGAAATTACCACTATAAACCAACAAGCTCACAAAAACTTTTTACAAAATTATAAAACAGTATTCGATGAATATTTAACTACAGAACAAAAGAGGGTCTTAAACTCTGGATCTGTAGAAAACTTTGCAAATGAATTAATAAAAATTCAAACAGAAAAAAATGTTGCTAAAAAAGCTATAGAAAAAGAATTAAGATTGGCTGGAGGAACATTAGATAAACCAGAACAGTTATTTAAAACGATTTGGCAACCAGATGAAATAACACCTTTTAATAAAGCTTTTCCATATATAAGAGGAAATGCAGGTTTGTTAAAAACATTTAAGGCATTAGTTTATAAAGATATGTTTGATGTGGCTCAACAGCGTGTAATACAAAAAGGTAATATATCTATTCCTAATATAGAGTTATTACAACCTTATGTACGACAAAATAGAGATAAGCTTATTACTACGTTTGGAAGTCAGTATGTAAAAAATTTAGAAACAACATTAGCAGCATTAAAACCAGCATTAACAGATGTTAGTCCTCAAAGAGCAAAACAGGAAAATAGTGTATTAGCAACTTTTGCAAGAAGTATTGTTGGTGTATTTACACGTCCAGGAAGAATTTTAACTTTTATAAATAAATTATCAGGTCGACAAAGACAAGACGCTATGATACAAGGATTAATTGATCCTGATAAACTTGCAGCGATGGCAAAGGCTTCAAAACTATCACCTACTCATTCAGCAGCAATACAAACATTAGGAAGAATAATTTTTGACCAAAAAACAGACTTTTTATTTTTTGATGTAGATACAAGGGCAGGAAGAAATGAATCAGAATTTGATGTGCCTAAACCTTCTTCTGCACGAGAAGTATTAAATAGTATAGAAGCGAATAGTAGATAAATGGATCCAGCAAGTATTGGACTAGCAATCACAGCAGCATCTAAGGCATTTACAGCAATTAAAAATGGTTTCGCAGTAGGTAGAGAAATTGAATCAATGGGTAAGGATTTATCTCGTTGGATGGGAGCAGTGTCTGATATAGATAACGCAGAAAAAACTGCAAAAAATGCATCACCACTTCGTAAGTTATTTAAAGGTAAAGAAATAGAAGCAAGTGCTATCGAAGCATTTACTGCAAAAAAGAAATTAGAAGCACAAAGACAAGAACTTAAATCATTTATAAATTTTCATTATGGTGCTAATTCATGGAATGAAATACTGCACATGGAAGCTGAGATCAGAAAACGTAGAAAACAAGAAATATATGAAAGACAAGAATTTGTAAGAAAAATATGGGAATATATTGGTTGGACTTTTTTATTTTGTAGTGTGATTGGTTTTATTATTTTTCTTGCGTGGTTATATAAGGAGAGTCGATAATGAACGATAATAGTTTTATATATTTAACATTAGGTGTTTGGTCTTTTGCATTTATTTTAGGGTTTACAATAGGATGACACAAAAGAAACTACAAAAACAATCTATTTATGCTGAGTACGATGAAGACGGTGATGGTGTTGTATCAGACGAAGAACTTTCTCATGTTGCAGAAATAAAAAAACTAGAGCATGATCTTAGGAAGCAAAGGGCTCAAAGGCGTATGGCTACTGCAAGTTTGGTTGCTATGGCTAGTTTTACTCTTGCTATGTTTTTTGTCGATCTCGAAAGAGTTAAAGCACTTGCCGATATTAGCAATCTTTTCTATATCACTGGTGGTGGCATTGTTGCTGCATACATGGGTACATCAGCCATAATGAATAGGAACGGTAAATGAAACCAGCTTTTGTATTATTATGTTATCTAGCAGGACAACCAGCAGGAATGTTACATTTTTCTAGTGTAAATAATTGTGATTATTTTAAAAAGTATTTAAACGATCAAACTATAGTCATAGGAGAAGAACAAAAAGACTATCGTTGTTATTGTAAATTAGTTAAAGTAAATGAAAAGATGAGAATATATTGAAATAAAAGTGCAAGATTTATTTAGACACTTAAGGTTATATACTATGACAAATAAAAAGAAAAAAGATCCAAAAGTTGGAACAGGAAAAAAGCCAAAGGGTTCTGGCAGACGTTTATACACGGATGAAAACCCTAGAGATACGGTTAGTATCAAGTTTGCTACAGAAGCAGACGCCAGAGCAACGGTTGCAAAGGTTAAAAAAATTAATAAACCGTATGCGAGAAAAATACAAATCCTTACGGTTGGAGAACAAAGAGCAAAAGTAATGAAGAAAACAAAAGTGGCTAGTATTTTTAAAAGAGGTAAAGAGCAAATAAGAAAAGCACATAAGAAGACTTCTGCATAATGAGTACTTTAATTTGTAATCTTCCAGCTCAACACGTATGGATAAGAAAAGAATATTTAATGGATCACCAATCAGGATATGGGGAGTTTGTAAAAGGTATTTGGATCTCAGCCAAATCTATTCCTGGAAGGGCATTTTATTTTGAGTCCTTTCTTCCTGAGTACGGTGCTTTGTATGATAAGTTACCTATTAGTGCATTCTTGCGAGAACCCAAAACACCAGATCCTGATCTTGATCTTCCAAATCTTCAGTTTTGGAACTGCATGGATTATAATGTTACTGCTATAGAAAAACAGTTTATAGGTTCAATGGACTTTGAAATATATACTCGTGACTTTGGTACATTACAAGGTATCTATGTATGTACTTTAGATAATTATCATGGTAGTGCTGATACTGTTGATTATAGTACAAGTGAGCAACCAGACGAACATAAGTCCTTTAACTTAATACAGTTAAATAATGGTCAATATTGTTTATATCCAAATAATAGAATGAGAATATATGATAATTCTTTGACACCAGAAAAACCCTTTACACCAGATTTTAAAGTAAGCACAATAGAATATCAAGTAGAAAATGGTAACAACACTAGATTAGGAGATACCGATGAATACCACTGGAAAACAAAAAAAGAAGAAGACAAAGACAACAAAAAAGCTAACAAGTAAACAAATGAAAATAGCAAGTCTTGCACCTCCAAGAAATAAAATTACAGGTGCTGACTTTAAAAAGTTGAGAAAAGCAAAAAAGCGAGGGTAATATGTTGCAAGCATTAATTGGACCTGCTACAAAATTATTAGGTAAGTTTATTGAAGACAAAGATACTAAAAATAAACTTGCTCATGAGATTGCAACAATGGCTGAACGTCATGCTCAAGAATTAGCAAAGGGTCAACTCGAAATAAATAAAGCAGAAGCTTCTCATCGAAATATTTTTGTTGCAGGATGGCGACCTTTTGTGGGGTGGACTTGTGGAGTTGCCCTAGCATGGCACTTTGTACTTGCACCTTTTATAATATTTTTCTCAGCTTACTTTGGTGTAGAACTTCCAGAACTGCCTACTTTTGATATGGAATCACTTATGACAGTTTTACTTGGTATGTTGGGACTCGGTGGATTAAGATCTTTTGAAAAATATAAAAAATTAACTAAATAAGTAATAAGTTCAAAAAAAAGTCTTTATATAAGCGTCGTATAGGGGGTGCAAAGGGTACGTCTGGTATAATTATACCTAAAAATATCTTCAACTATATACGCTTATAAAAAGGGGCTATATTAAATTGATACCTTATATCTAGCCATATAAGGGCTCATTTGTCTAACTTTTAGTTCGTTTTTTAATTTACCTATAAAATCAACCATGTGTCTTCTTTCCGTTGCTACTTCAGAAGCATAAGGATAATAATCTAAATTATTTTCAGCATCAAATTTTTCTAATAAAAGTGTAGTGCTTTTAATACAAAGCTTAATTTCTTTTTGTGATAATTTCATATGAGATTGAGCCATTATGTATCAATGCCTTTCATTCTATTTACTAAACGATTTGCTCTATTTGGTACTTGTTTATACCATCTTGAATCAATCATCTGGTTTGCAGCTTCTTTCCAATCACGATTATCAACTGCTTGTTTCATTTTATGAAATCTAGAGAGACGAGGTCTGCCCATATTAAACATCATGTTAGCAATAATATATTGTGCTTCTTCAGGAAGATCATCAAAATCATTATAAATAAGTTTACACTCATCAATCGTTTCCTTTATATCTGTTTCAAATAGTTCATTAACTCTTTCTTCGTCAATCTTAGTGCCTACTTCTAGCCCATGTTCAGGATCATCTTCTTTTATTAAGTGTCCAATCCCACAAGTGGGTAAGCCTAAATGATCTAAATAGACTTCGTATTTACAGCCCTCATCATTTTCTATCTCTACTCTTAATCTATTTATATCCATATTATCCTACTCTTTCTAAAGGTTCGATACTAAGTTTATATCCCATATTATTTAATACTTTTTCAAAATTTTCTACAGTAGGCTGTCTTTTTCCAGCTTCCCAAGTCCATACGGTTATCTCACTTACACCTGTGTTACTAGAAACTTGCCTTTGTGACATATGTTTCTTTTCTCGTAGTTCTTTAAACTCATGAATTAAATTAGCCATTTTTTCCAATCTTCTCCTAATACCTGAGTCGCAAGATTAATTTTTTGTCTTAAGGCTTTTACAATTACTTCATCGACAGTTTTTTCTGCAACTAAGTCTATGTAAGTAACTTTAGAAGTCTGACTTATTCTATGCACTCTATCTTCTGATTGTAACCTTACTTCAAGATCATAGGAATTACTATAATAAATTACTGTATTGGCAGCAGTCAGTGTAAGACCATAACCTCCAGTTCTTGGTTGTCCTATAAAAAATCTTAAGGTTTTATCCTTTTGGAATCTTTCTACTATTTCTTGTCTTTTTTCTCCAGGAGTGTCCCCATAGTAACTTTCTACTGCTTCTTCCCCATACTTTTCTTTTAATATAGATTCTAATGCTTTTATATTATGTCTATAGTTAGCCCATATAATAGCTTTCCCATTTACTTCCTCTAATATTTCTAAAAGTTCAGTAAGTCGATTACTTTTTAATTCAACTATCGATCCAGAATCTGTTCCTACAAAACCACAGCTTATCTGATGTAGTCTTAATATTTGTGTTATAACTGCATTAGCAGTAACTTGTTCCATATCGTCAAGTAAGGATACTGCGTTCTTTTTCATATCTTGATAAATTTTCTTTTGTTCAGGAGTTAACTCTATTGTTCTTTTTATATAAGTCTTTTGTGGTAAATCCAAACATTGCTCCTTTGTAACTCTATATGAATGAGGTTTTATTGACGTAGTTAACTCATCTAAATTACGAAAACCAATAATATGATTATATTGATGAGAGCCTGCTGATCTTCTTATCATATCTGCAAAGCGACTACAAAAAGAATAATAAGATCGAAAGCCTAGTAGTTCTTCGCTAAGAAAAGCAAACTGTGAGTAAAGGTCTAAAGGTGATTTAGTTATTGGTGAACCTGTCAGTATTCTTTTATACTTTGCCATCTTACCTAACTGAATAGCGTTCTTAGTTCTTAATGCTCTGTGATTTTTTATTACAGTTGATTCGTCTATCGCTAACAATGTTCCTTCGTTATGTAATCCATTTTTATGATTAAAGATAAATCGCTTGGCTATATCTAATCCTTTTTTAGTCGATAAAGCTTCAATATTCATTACAAATATTTGTAAGTCAAAACTTCCTATCCATATTGCTTCTATTTCTTTTTTAATTTTTTCTGTAAGAGGAGAACTCCAATAAGCTATCTTATATTCAATGTGGTCTGGCAAATGCGTAGGTATTTCTTGCCCTACCCAGTTTTTGTAAACACCTTTAGGGGCAAGTATAAAAGCTGAATTAATTTCACCAGCATCGTATAGATAAGCAATAGTATCTATTAATACTTTCGATTTTCCAGTTCCCATATCCATTAACAATGCATATTCATCTTTTTTACAAGATGCTTTTAATGCATCGAGTTGATGTTTATAGGGTTTTGTTTTAAACCTAAATTCCAATATATATCCTTCTACTTTCTTTCGGATAACTCTAGCAGAGCAAATCATGCTAGAGTTAGTCCACCTAATCCCAATTCACAATTTAATTAAGGCATTAAACAATAAAAAGGAGAACTAAAGTCTACTATATAATATTAGAACAGTATATAAGAAACTTATGATAAAAAGTGCTTCACGACCCTTTATCTATGATAACTTAAAAATAAAAATCATACCATTGTTATATAATTAAAACAAAGAGTTAAGTATACTATTATGAGATTATGAGATTATGACGAGACTTTTAAAACTTGTAACACTAAAAACGATTTAGAATGACAATGTTGCATAAAATAATAGTTTATTAATATATAAATAAGGTATAAACTAATTTAGTTAGGAGAAAGTAGAATGGATAAAAAACAACCTACAGTTTATGTAGTGCAAGATTTTGGTACTAAGAATATCTCTGGTGCTAGAAGATTTGGTGAAATAAAAGTTTTACTACCACCTAATAGACAAATCGTTTTAAGTTCTGCCCCAACCGTATCAAGGTTGAGGGAAGGCTTAAATGGTTTTTCAGACGATGACTATTTACTCTTAATGGGAGATCCTGCTGCAATCGGTATAGCTTGTAGTATCGCATCAAGCATTAATGGTGGAAAGTTTAAAATGTTAAAGTGGGATAGACAAGAAGCTTTATATCTTCCCATTAATATCAACCTTAAATACTTTGGAGAGTATGATGAACAATCTTGACGATATCCTCAGTGGTGAGGCGTTAAATACCATAAATGTCAAGGCGACACCTGATGAGTTAAACAGGTTAAGCAGATTGGCAAACGAACTTATCCATAAACAAAACGAAGTAAAAGAATTAGAAGATTCTATTAAGGCGTTTAAAGATAGGATAAGACAAATCTCCGAACAAGAAATACCTGACTTTTTAGCAGAAGTTGGGTTATCGAGTTTCGAGTTAGATAATGGCACTAAGATTAAGGTTGAGCCTTTCGTTAGGGCTCACATATCTAAAGACCGATCAAAAGAAGCACACGCTTGGTTAGAGGATAATGGTTTTGGTGACATTATTAAAAGAGAAGTGAACTGTAAGTTTAATAAAGGCGATAATAAATATGTCGAACTAAAAGATAAGCTTGACGATTTAGGACAATCTTATACGACTAAAGAATCAGTTCACCATGCAACTTTAAATTCATTTGCTAAAGAACAGATGGAAAAAGGAACAGATATTCCTATGCAACTATTTGGTCTTTACAGTGGATTCATAACTAAAATAACTAAATAAGGAGGATATTATGGCTGAAAAAGCAGTTGCAACAAAAGAAGATACATCTATTGTTACTATTAATGATGATCTTTTACTAAATGGAACAGGGTTAGAGGATACAACATCAGAAGATTTTGCTATTCCTTTTATCCGTATTATACAATCTGGCAGTCCACAGACTAAAAAAGCTGATGGTAAATATGTAAAAGGTGCTGAAGAAGGCGATATTATAAATACTGTTAGTAACCAAATTACTGGGGGCGAGTCAGGAATATATGTTGTTCCAGTCTATTACCAAAAGAAGTACATCGAATGGAAGCCAAGAGAGTCTGGTGGTGGGTTAGTAAATGCTGACCATGAAAGGACTATACTTAATCAATGTACACGAAACGAAAAAAATAAATTCGTTTTAGAAAACGGTAATTACATTGACGAAACAGCACAGTTCTATGTGATGGTAACTAATGAGGAAGAAACTGAGTGGCAACAAGCAGTTATTAGTATGTCATCTACACAGCTTGGTAAGGCTAGAAAATGGTTAAGCCAGATGAAACAAAGACGTGTAAAAAATAGTAAGGGTGATTTAGTTGAAGCCCCAATGTTCATGTTTCGTTACTTAGCTAAAACTATGTCAGAGTCTAATGATTTAGGCAGTTGGTATGGTTGGTCTATAGGTTTAGATAGAGCTGTAAAAGACCAAAACTTTTTAATGGAAGCGAGTAGTTTTCTAAAAAGTGTTCGTGCTGGTGAAGTAAAAGTTAAGCAAGAAGATTCTAACGAGGACTCTGCTAACTCTAAAGATACAGACGAAGTACCGTTTTAAGGTCAGGGGGCAAAAGCCCCCTTTCTTTATTAGGAGGATATAAAGGTAGAATGACAAAAAAGATAGAAGAAGAATTTGCTGATCTATTTGCTGGATTAAAAAAGGCATACGGTAGTTACTCACCAGAGGAGGGTAACGGAGTTGGAAAAGAAAAAGGTAGATATAGAATTATATCAGAAGATATAGACGAAGACCGTTTATATGAATTATGGAAAGAACATCTCGCAGGAAAAAACTCATTAGGTATTATACCAATACAAGAAGATAATACTTGTACTTGGGGTGCAATAGATATTGATCAATACCCACTTAACCATGGGGAACTTGTAACTCGACTTATACAAACAAATGAATTACCTGTAGTTATCGCAAGATCAAAGTCAGGTGGTGCACACATTTATTTTTTCTTAAAAGAACGAGTAAGCTGTGCAATCGTACAAAATAAATTAAAAGAAATAGCCTCCGTGCTTGGCTATGCAACAGCTGAGATATTTCCTAAACAAACTAAATTACTTTTAGAAAAAGGTGATCGAGGTAGTGTATTAAATATGCCTTATTATGGGGGTAATCGAACAACTAGATATGCTCATAATAAACAAGGTGAAGCTATAACAGATTTAAAAGAATTTATTATTTATGCAAAGAGTCAAGCTATAAGTAAAGTAGAACTTGAAAGTTTAAAAATAAAATCTCAAGAACTTAATGATGAAGATTTAGATGGCTGTCCACCTTGTATAAAAGTATTATGCACTATGGGGTTTCCACAAGGCACACGAAACAATGGACTATTTAATATTGGCGTGTTTCTTCGAAAGAAGTTTGCAGACGATTGGGAAAAGAGGGTTGAACAAAAGAACTTTGAATATATGAAACCACCACTCGGTGCGTCAGAAGTTTTAACAGTAATAAAAGCATTAAATAATAAAGACTATCAATATAAATGTAACGATCAACCTATTGCTTCACATTGTAATGCAGCAGTTTGTAGAACTTGTGAATATGGCGTAGGGTCATCTGGTGGATTACCACAGTTTAGTAACCTACAAAAACAAGATTCTACACCACCGATATGGTTTTTAGATGTTGAAGGACATCGAATAGAACTAACTACAGATGAACTTCAAAACCAGACTAAGTTTCAAAGAAGATGTATGGATGAATTAAACTTTATGCCTTTAACTATGCGACAACAAAACTGGAGGACAGTCGTTCAACAATTACTTGATAGTGTTTCTATAATAGAAGTTCCAGCAGACGTATCGTTACAAGGACAGTTTAAAGAATTACTCGAATCGTTTTGTACAGAACGAGCCCAAGCTTTATCAAAAGATGAAATATTATTAGGAAAGTCTTGGACAGAAGAAGGAAAGACTTACTTTCGATTAAAAGATCTGATAGACTATTTTAATCGACAACAGTTTCGAGACTATGGAAGAAATCATATTGCTGCACGCTTAAGAGATTTAGGGGGTGGGGATCATTTTTTCCATATAAAAGGTAAAGGCGTAACAGTTTGGTATGTCCCTGAGTTTGGTAGTCAACAAGAGGGTTATGAAATACCAGATATGAAAGGGGATCCATTTTGAGTGAGGATACAAGTTCATGGTCTATTATACTTGGTCCACCAGGAACAGGTAAGACAACGACTATTTTAAACCTTATCGAAATGGAAATGGAAAAAGGTACACCTCCAGATAAAATAGGATATTTTGCTTTTACTAGAAAAGCCTCAGAAGAGGGTAAAGAAAGAACAATGTCACGTTTCGGACTTGCAGGAAAAGATATACCTAATTTTAGAACACTTCACTCTTTATGTTATCGTATGTTAGGCTTATCGAGAGAGTCTGTTATGGGGCGTACTAACTATAGAGAATTTAACGACATAATGGGAATGCGATTAACAGGAGAGATGACACTTGAAGAGGGTGCCATTTCTATGTTATCGAAAGACGACAAACTAAAATTTGTTGAAGGACTATCACGTCTCCGATGTGTAGGACTACGACAAGAATGGCAAAACCATCACGATGAAGATATTGATTGGCATATGTTAGAAAGGTTTTCGTTAGGGCTACAAAAGTTTAAAAAGGCACGTGGTCTATATGATTTTACAGATATGTTAGACTTATGTGTAACAAAACAACTATCTCCAAAACTAGATGTTATGTTTGTAGATGAAGCTCAAGACTTAAGTCCTTTACAATGGCAGTTAATAAGAGTTCTTGCAAAGAATTCTAAGAGAGTCTATATTGCTGGTGATGACGACCAAGCTATCTTCAGATGGGCAGGGGCAGATGTAAATTTCCTTATTGATATATCCCAAGGGGCTCGTGTCTTGGAAAAGAGTTATAGAATCCCTAAAAGGATTTTCGATATCGCTAATCAAGTAATAAGGCGTGTTAAGACAAGAACAGATAAAATTTGGCAACCAAGGGAGGACTTGGGTGATGTCGTTACCGAAACACATTTCGAGCATGTTGATATAACCTCTGGTGAATGGTTAATACTATCACGTTCTAATTATTTTTTAAATGAAGTTGAAGCACATTGTAGAGGATTAGGTGTTTACTTCGATAGAAAAAACAATCCCTCTATATCACAGAAAAAAGTTGATGCAGTAAAAAACTGGGAGAAGTTAAGAAAAGGTGAGTTTGTTTTTCCTGATCAAGCTAGTGATATTGTTCAGTACATAAAGGGGGCTAAACGAAAAGTATTCGATGATTTAGAGCCATCGTTGAAGTTAACTCTTAAAGAAGTAACAGTAAAAGCAGAACTACCTGAAGCAAAAATATGGCATGATATGTTTACAGCGTTAAGCCCTCATGAAAGAAGTTATATCTTAGCCATGCTACGAAAAGGTGAAAAGATAACTAAAAAGCCTAGAATAACTTTATCAACTATACACTCAGCTAAAGGAGGAGAAGCTGATAATGTAATTCTTTTTACAGATATACCTCATAGAACTTGGAAAGCGTATGAAAAAGAACCTGACGATGATACTCGTGTATTCTATGTAGGGTTAACAAGAGCAAAACAAAAGCTTCATATTATACAACCAACAACGAATAAATATTTTATGGTATGATAAAAAATAACTTTATTGATTTTAAAAAAACGTATATCTTAATATAGTAAATTTTTATTTAAAGAAAGGATGAATTTATGTCAGAAAAACTAAAACAACCAACCGTGAAGTTAGGTATAGAAATAGAAGATGATATTCCTGTACCTCCAGGATCTGATCGTAGGGCTGTCGAAAGAAAATACCCACTATCAGATTTAGAAGTAGGTCAGTCTTTTTTCTTACCTTTAGAAGAGGGTGACGATTTAAAACGTATGGCTAATCGTCTAAGCCAAGCCAGACAATCATATCAAAAAAGAAACGAAGGTGTTCGTTTTACACAGCGTATGTGGGAAAAAGACGATGTAGTTGGAATAAGAATCTGGCGAGTAGAATAGGAGGAAGTATGGCATCTATTAGAAAAAAGTTAGCACAAAATGAAAACAATTCTAAGAACACTAGAATGGACATTGCAGGTGCAGGAGTTATGGCTAACTGGAGACCAGACGAACTTGCTCATATAAGTCGGTTCTGTAAGATAGGACAGATAATTATGGATGAAGCAAAACGTCTTGGTAGACCAGTCGAGTGTTTAGAAGCTGGATGTGGAGAATTATGGGTTCTTCGATACCTATATAAAGCTTTTGTTTCTAAAAAAGAAAAGATAATTAAGCAGTATGTAGGGGTTGATATCGATCCAGCTTGTTTAGATGACTGGTGGGTAAACGATAGTGAGTCTGTAGTAAAACATCAATGGTTTAAAACGATGACAGGTAATAATCCTTTTAGTCGTATTGATATTCAAGACTTAACTACTAACCCAGAGTTTGATGTTCCTAACGAAACTATAGATGTATTTTGGTCTACAGAAGTTATTGAACATATGAAACCAGATGCAATAGATTATTGGTTGCGTAGTGCATATCAAAAGATGCGAATGGGTGCAGTAGCTTATATATCAACACCTAACCATGATGGCTCTAATGATAAATTACCTAAAGACCACTTTTACGAGTGGGGTTTTGAAGAATTAAAAGAGTTATTAAGTCGTTACTTTACAATAAAAGATGTAAAAGGTGTATTTACTCAGATGAATAACTTTAAGAAAAACCATCGTGCTAATATGAGATGGTCACAAAACGTGATTGATGACATAGAAGCTAGGTTTGATAAGCATTGGGCTAGAGTTATATTAGCAACAGCTTATCCTGAGACAGCAAACAACTGTGCTTGGATATTAAGAAAGGAAGTATAATGTCAAAATATAAAAGCGATGATTTAGATAATGTGTGTGGAGAGATGCTTGGTCATACAAACTGGGGGTACATAGAATCGTACTCAGGTAAACAGTTTGAAAAATTAAAGAAGGATCATGATATCGACTGTATTGTTGTCTTTTTTAAAGATCCCGATCCAGAGGATGCACCAGATCAAGCCTATGATTGGTAATAAAAATGACACCTGAAAGACGCTTCTTTTGGTGGATAGAGGAACGACACGAGATCTTTAAGAAAAAAGAACAAGGTCTTCCTCGTCCATGGACAACAGATATAATATTAGATACTTATCGTTTTACTAATCCTTTTCGTGAAAACGATAAGACAACAGTTTGGTTTCGTGAAAACATGAGAAAGCCACTTCATAATAGAGAAGAAGTATTTATGGCTACAATAATTTTCAGATGGTTTAATTTAATTGAAACTGGAGAAACATTATTAAAACATAATCTTCATGTAGATTGGGATCCTGAACTTGCTAGAGAAGAAATAAAAAAGCAAGATAAATATGTCACTGGGGGTTATATAATCAAAACACCAGACGGTATGGATAAAGTCGATGGTGTTATTTGGTGTATAGAAAAAGTATGGAAAAAACGAGACCGTACCATGGTAGAACTATTACATGAAACAAATACTTTAAAAAGGGCTCATCTTCTTTTACAGCAGTTTCCTTATCTAGGTCATTTTATGTCTTATGAAGTTGTATGTGATTTAAGATATACTTTTTATTTAGATAAAGCATTTGACATTGTTCATTGGGCTAATGCTGGTCCAGGAGCCATGCGAGGATTAAATAGAATTCATGCACGAGATTTAAATTATAAAAGCAAAAAGCACGACTGGAATGCAGAAATGAAAGCTTTATACAAATTAAGATATGACTATCTCCCTTACGAGATTGCTCATAAAATGGAGATGCGAGAAATAGAACACAGCTTATGCGAGTTTGATAAATATGAACGAGTTCGTAATGGCGAGGGTAAACCGAGAGGATTATACAGATGAAAACATTTTTAGGCAATAACGTAGAAGAAGTTTTTCAGATTGCTCTTATGTCTCTAAGAGAAAAGAATGAAACAGTAAAAGTAAAAAGTCGAAATGGCGATGTACTTATGTTTCCAGATCCAGTTTGTTCGACTTATAAATATCCTAATCAAAGAGTTTTATTTATGGCAGAAAGGAATTGTAATCCTTTCTTTCATTTTATAGAAGGACTTTGGATGTTAGCAGGTCGTAGAGATGTAAAACCTCTAGCAAGATTTGTTAAACGTATGGAAGAATATTCTGATGATGGACACTCGTTATATGGGGCGTATGGTTATCGTTGGCGAAGGCAATTCGCTAATGATCAACTACACGCTATTATAAGAAAATTACAAGAAAACCCATACGATAGACGTATTGTTCTTTCTATGTGGGATCCTATTAAAGATTTATACTATGACGGTAAAGATGTGCCATGTAATACACAGATTTATTTTAAAACTAGACCAGATGATATTCTTGATATGACTGTCATGTGTAGGTCTAACGATTTAATCTGGGGTGCTTATGGTGCAAACGCTGTACATTTTAGTATGTTACATGAATATGTTGCTTCAATGTCTGGTTTACAATTAGGTCGGTATCATCAAGTAAGTAACAATGCTCATGTGTATATAAATATATGGGAAAGGTTAGAAAAGAAACTACCAATAGGTATAGCCCCTAGTCAGTATAATGATGAAATAAAATCATTACCTTTAGTACAAGATGGTTCTAAATTTGATCAAGATGTAAAATGGTTTTTTAATTTAATTGCTGATAAAGAAAACAATGAGCAGTTAGGTGGTATGTGGATAACACCTGATCACTTTGCAAATACAAATACATTTGCACATACTGCTTTACCTATGGTAGAGGCTTGGAACTTCTATAAAAACAAAGAGTTCGAGCATGCAATCGCCCAAGCCTCTACTATCCAAGCACCTGATTGGAGAAAAGCATGCATAGAATGGCTAGAAAGGAGAAAACAAAGCTATGACAAAAAGGGAAAAAATAAACGATGAAGAGTATGAAAAGCTACAAGAAGAAAGTGAACTTCATGGCGAAGACTATAGTCGTATAATTAACCAAGTTCATAATGCTGCAATAGAAGATGTCGAAGGCTTACACTTAGCTGAGCAAGACTATGGTGATAGTTGGAAAAAGCGAGGGGGTATCGGTGCTTTTATGATGTTAGCTAGAAAGTGGGATCGTATAGAAAAGCAAGCAGAAGATTATACTTACGATGTCTTCTTAGCTTTAAAAGAGGATAATAGAGAAGAGGGGCTTATAGACGATATACGAGACTTAAGACGTTATCTACTCTTAGTTGAAGCCGAAATGACTTTACAAAAGAATGGTAAATAAGGTAAAATCTTCCCCAGAGAAAGGGAAGAAAGACATGCCAAAATATAAAAATCCTCTCCAGCAACCTTTGTTTACACCTGATAGTTCTTGGATGATACCAGAAGTTTTACCTGACCTATCAAAAGCTAAAGAAATATGTATAGATTTAGAAACATGGGATCCGAACTTAAAAGAAAAAGGTTCAGGTTGGGCGAGAAAAGATGGGCACATTGTTGGTATCGCTTTAGCTACTGAGGGCTGGCAAGGTTACTTTCCTATTCGACATAGGTCTGGTGGTAACTTAGATGAGAAGTTAGTCTTTAGTTGGCTAAAAGAAATGTTATCAACTAATTCAGATAAGATATGTCATAATGCTTCTTATGATATAGGGTGGTTAAAAGCAGAGGGTATTGAAACTAAAGGTCGTATAATTGATACGATGGTTGCTGCACCACTTATCGATGAGAATCGTTTTAGTTATTCGTTAAACGCTTTAGGTAGGTATTACTTACAAGAAAGTAAGAACGAAGAATTATTAAACGATGCTGCAGAAGCATGGAACGTAGATTCAAAGTCAGGACTTTCTGAACTACCACCTATGTATGTTGGTCCATATGCAGAGCAAGATGCTGCACTGACTTTACGTTTATGGAAACACTTTAAAACAGAATTATCTAAACAAGATCTCTGGTCTATATTTAATTTAGAATCTTCCATTACTCCTTTGCTTATCGAAATGAGAATGAGAGGTGTTCGTATTGATTTAGAACGAGCAGAAGAAATGTCTAAGAAGTTTCATGCAAAAGAAATGGAAGCCCTACATAAAATAAAACAGCTTGTAGGTTCAGAGGTAGAAATATGGGCTAATGCATCTATAGAAAAAGCATTTAAGAAACTTAACCTACCATATAACTTTACAGAAAAAGGATCGCCTTCTTTTCAACAGATATGGCTCGAGGAACATAAACACGAGTTTCCTCAACTTATTGTAAAAGCAAGGAAGATGAATAAAGCAAGGACTACCTTTATTGACGGTATGCTTATGAGTAACCAACAATCAGGTCGTATACACGCTGAACTTCATCCTTTACGTTCTGATGATGGTGGAACTGTTACAGGTCGTTTTAGTTATAGTAATCCAAACTTACAACAAGTCCCAGCAAGAGATCCTGAGATAGGGACAGCAATCAGATCCCTCTTCATCCCAGAAAGTAAATGTGAGTGGGGTGCTTTTGATTATTCTCAACAAGAGCCAAGACTCGTGGTTCATTACGCTGAGATGATGGAACTTCGAGGAGCCAAAGATGCAGGCGATGCATTTCGTTCAGGCGATGCAGACTTTCATCAAGTCGTTGCAGATATGGCAGGTATACCAAGAAAACAAGCTAAGAATATTAATCTTGGTTTATTTTATTCCATGGGTGTTCAAAAGCTATCTGATAGTTTAGGGCTTACATTAGATGAGGGTAAAGAATTGTTTGGTCGTTACCATGAACGAGTTCCTTTCGTAAAAGCGTTAAGCGAAAGAGCAGTGCGACGTGCTGGAGATCAAGGTAACATAAGAACATTACTCGGCAGACGTTGTCGTTTTGATAAATGGGAACCAATGCAGTTCGGTACAAGAAAAATTATGGATCATAAAACTGCCTATGCTGAATATGGTAATGCTATTAAAAGGGCGTTTACACATAAAGCTATGAATAGATTAATACAAGGTAGTGCAGCAGATATGACTAAAAAAGCAATGCAACTTTTATATGAAGAAGGAATCATACCTCATGTTCAAGTACACGATGAACTAGACTTTTCAATCGAGTCTCCTGAGCAAGCACTAAAGATAAAAGATATAATGGAATCTTGTGTAGAGTTAAAGGTGCCAATAAAGGTTGATGTAGAACTTGGTCCAAATTGGGGCGAAGCAAAAGATGCAGAGAAAGTGATAGAACACGCTGAATCTGTACGAGGGTGGACTAGAGGATCTGAATCAGAATATACAAAGCAAGCAATATAAAGCCAGTATTTTCTTATTTTATTCTCTTTAGTCTTAGTTTAAAATAAAATAAAAGGCGTAAAATTATGACGGAAGACACTACTATAAAGATACCTATAACGATGGCATTAGTTATATGGAAAGCACTAAATAATGTAAATGCTAAAGAAGCAGACTTAATTGCTGCATCACTAATTGGACAGGGTGTTGAGTTCCTTGGTACTCCAGAAGAGACTATCGATTTTTATCGAGAGTATCTAATTACCGAAGGCGTAATCGAAATGGAACCAGAAACAAAACACTAAACTTTAAAACTAGAAAGGAGAGAAAGTATATGTCTAAAGAAGAAATGTTAGAACGTCGTGTATGGCTTGACCCTGATAAAATAAAATTTAAAACTAATATTCCAGATGGATATTTTGAAAAGCCTAAAGGCATTGATGTTTATATAGACAGTGGAGTTCATTTAAAAGGATTTTCAGAACTTACAGAAGAAGCAAAAGAATTAGCAAAGAAAAAATTTATAGATGAAATAAAAGATGACACTGTTGTTTTAACCTGGGATATAAAGGAGGAAATACATGGGTAAAGTAAAAGCATTATGGCAAGAAAAAATGGATAATATTTGCATTGAGTACGAAGAAGGATTTATTCAAGAAAAAGAAGCATTTGAAAAGTTATGTAAATTAACTTCTCCTGAACACGCTCAAGAAATGCTAGATGCATGCATACCAGGAGTAAGGGATAATTCGGATGACTCGGCATGATAAAGTAGACGACATATTAAATGAGTTAGCTGAAATACATGGGTTAAGAAAGGAAGAAATTAAAATAGAATCTCTTCCTTCAATGCGTGCTGTTAGCCTACCACCGTTAAAATATCGAGCAAAACATCTAATAGATAATGGTCGCAATCATGGGGCTAGACTTAAAAAGAATAAAAAGAAATATAAAAAGACAAAATACAAATATATTCGATCATCTCGTCTTCAAGAAAGAGCAATGACAAAAAACCAAGCTATAACTCATGCAGTAAATTATGGGTATCATTTAGATTGTTTTGCTCATATCGAGGGATTAGCTGAAGCACCACGATGTTTAATGTGCGACTTACCTCCTCGAACGATTGGAGATTATATTTATTCTTGTTTTACACCATATTATAAATGTGAAGTTTGTTTTTCAATCAAACCATATTCTACAAATAAAGATACTAATCCAAATACTTGGGTATTTAATGATGCATATGCACGTAAAAAAAGACAGTATAGCGTATGGAGTTTGAGGTATTTAAAGCATAGGATCAACAAGATTCTTAAAGAAGATACAAGATGGTTATAAAGGAGAGTATATGTTCAAAGCAGTGGCTGTGATATGTTCAGCTTGGATAGCAAACGGTGAAGCAAAACAAGCCTGCTTCACTCATATGTTTGATTGGAAGTTTGAAACGAGAAGAGAATGTCAGATAAGACTGATTTATTATCGTGCTAAAGAATTGCCACCATACCATAACATAGCATTAGGTGACTGCATTAAGATGGACGAGTAATACATAAAAAAGATAATAATCTTATTTTATTGTATATAAATTTACTATATTATAATAGAGATAATAATAACATACTATCTATTTAAGATTCGTGTTGACTATTATCTTGTAAAGATGAAACGGTTGTGTGTTCCTTTAAGTGCAATGTTGAAAGACAGCCTAAAAATGGAGGAGCACATAACTGTAACGTCGAGTCCACTTGCGGACTTTAAAAATTGCCAGTCGAGGTTTTTCGGGGTGGGAGTTACAAGACTCTAAACGAAACTCCCCCACAATTTAGTTAGAAAGGAAGAGTAATGACAGAAACTAAAGTATATAATAGCAAATTTGGTTTTACCACCATACCAAAAAAATCAGATGAACTTGAAGTTGCTTATACAATCTATTCGAGATGGGAACTAAACGAACCTATTGAGAAAGCTTATTCTTGGTGGATTAAGTATGATAGACTTTATGTTGTATGGCGACAAGGTGAGGGATATGTTGAATATTCACCTGTATCAGAAGCACGCAACAGTGACTTTAAACACCCTGACGAAAATGGGATATTTCTAAATGGCGAACCAGTGGAGGAAAAACTTGAAGAATAATTTTCCTGATCCATATAATCCATCTAATCTTTTAGAGTTTATTGTATCGAACGATTGGAGGAAAGTAACTAAATCAGATTTACTTTCACATGCTGGCATAGAGAATACTAAGTCTGCACGCATATGTGAGTTATCAGATAGGCAGTTTATTATCGATGGTAATATACTTTACGAGTACCACGATGAAAATCATTATTCCCATAACCAATGGGAACTAACTTCAGTACTTAATTTAAGAAAGGAATTTACAGATGAACAGGATTCAAATGAAAGAAAAAGAATTACTAAGCTGTTTGAACAAAATGGATATTAAAGAATATGCTGGAGTATTTTTCGATGCTCATACCATATTCAAACCCTCAGACTTTTATGATCTAGGTTTACCGAAAGATTATGTAGATCAGTTTATTTATAACTATCAAACCGATCATACTGACTTGACAGGTAAGGGAGTTATAACTGATCATGATGGAGAAATAATTAATGACTTAGAAGGCGTTATGGCAATACGAATAGCAGAAGATATGGCATCTACTCTTGGTTTAAGAAAAGCAATGTCTGAAGCTAATTCAAAGTTCGGTAGAGGTGCTACGCTAAGAGTATTATCAGGAGCCATATGGCAAGAAGCAGAAAGGAAGAAAAATGAAATACACAAAAGCTGAGATTAAAATTGTAGCCGACTTTGAAAAGTTAATTAAGAAAAAAGGATGGCAACCTATGGAGACAAAGGGAGTAGGGGGTGCTTGGTTTGGTGGTAAATCACATTACAAACTGGCTGACTATGTGCCTAGTAAAGTTCTTGATCAAGTTCTCTTTGAAGATATAGATTTTTTAGTACTTGGATGGAGGACAGATTAAATGAGTTGTGACCAAAACGATCACGTAATAGGTGATATTTTAACAGAGATTAATTCTATGACTATAAGTGACTTTCAAAACAAGTTAGAAGAGTATAGAATAAAAGAAGCTAATGGTGTTATCGATGAAGCTGTTAGTGATTTAGCTGAAAAGCTTTTTGAAGAAAGGGGACGTTAATGATTCTAACAACTAAAGGTTATTATCGAATCAGACTGAAAACAAAAGGTCAGTCTGGTTCATCATATATTGGTTCATATAAGACAAGGGAGGAAGCTGAGGCTAGGATAAGATCATTATCCTCATATCTTCGCAACCAAAACTTTTATTCAGTAGAGATAGAAGAGATGAATAATGCACTACGCTTCGAGTGCCACGATAAAAAACATAATAATGCTATATTTTCTCTTTAAATCCTCCTTTATACTTTAAGTATAAATAATAAAAGTAGAAAGGTAGATTATGAAATATTGTAAAGTTTGTAACGAGCAGTTGATACCACCTGCTCGTTTTGTTCTTGGCTATCGTACTTGTTTACCATGTGGCGAGGCTGAGGCAAAGAAAAGAGTACACACTGTTGTACCATTACATAAGTCTAATTACATCGTTGTAAGTAACCGAGCCGATCTTGTCGGTATAAATACGAAAGGAGCATAATGATGGATAAGTTTATTAACCATTATAATTGGCATATTCGTTACCCAGATGGGGAGGATGAATATTGGTATTTAACAGTTGCTGATGCTATTGCCGATTTTGGTAGACTACAAGTAATACATGATGGCAAGTGTACACTTGATCTTATTGAGTTAAGTGCTATACGTGCAGCACGAGAAAAATCTGCAAAAATGGGAGGTAGAAATGACAGCAGAAACGCAAAGTAAACCATGGGGTGACCTCGAAGAAGTTGATCTCGCTTGGTTCATTATAAAGGCATATAATGAAGGAAAGATTGATGGCGATGGGCTAGCCTATTTTATATCAGATAATGTGGAATACCAAAATGGTTCATATTATAAATCATCAACTAAAGTAATGAGAGACTTTTTAGAAGATTATAATGAAGCTAATGGAGTGTGGCGTGATTGATAGAACTAAAATCATGGTTTGTTGCATTTGCCAAGAATCAATTAAGCCAACATATCTTGGGAAAGACTATGATGGCAATGATGCTTACTGGTACGAAGGCAATAATCCTGAACCTATTGAACCTATTACTAATGAAAAAGGTGAAAGAAATTCTTGTTGTAACGAGTGTAATGCTCATATTGTTATACCAGCAAGAATGACTGAGATAACTTTAGCCACAAAGGGTAAAGGAAAATTTTCAACTGTTAAATTTAAAAAGAAAGGAAAAGAAGATGAATGATGCTATTTCAAATATGGGCGATATCGTCAATAAAGTCTATGACGATAAGATGTCCGAAGTTGTTCGTGATGCAGCAAAAGAACTTGCTGAACTAGAACAAAAAGTTAAGGAAGCACGAGAAGAAAATATTAGGTTGAAAGCTACGATCAAAGCACAACAGAATATAATTGAACTTATTGATCGATTACAAAAGGCTCGTGAAGAGGGTAAAGAAAAGGCTCAGTCTGGAGGATGACTGAGCCCTATAGTTTGGATTACGTTCAATCAATGATAACTTAAACAAAAAACGATTAAAAGCATTATTTTGTAATAGTAATCGTTTTTATTCTCGTTTACTATAATAAATATAGTAAATTAATTTGATTTGCAGAAAGGAGAAAGACTATGGCACATCAAATCGAAACGATGGCTTACGCTAATGAAGTTCCTTGGCATAAGCTAGGCACTCAAGTCAGCGATGACTTGACACCTGCAGAAATGCAGAAAGCTGCAAAGCTTGATTGGACAGTAAGTAAGCGACCAGCTTATACTATTACTGATCCAGAGTATCACGAAAAGACTGGGGTAATGCACTGCGAGGGGCATCACTTTATTGTTCGTGATAACGATTCAAGAGTTTTATCGCATTGTGGTGATAATTATATCCCAATACAAAACGACGAGATTTTTGATTTCTTCGTTAAGTTTACTAAAGCAGGTCACATGAAAATGGAGACTGCAGGTTCACTTAAAGATGGTGGTGAGATTTGGGGTTTAGCCAAACTTGCAGATGACTTCAAGTTAGTTGGTGGTGACGAAGTGAAAGGATATCTTCTGATTAACCAACCACATACTGCAGGTAAAGCTATGACGATTAAGTTTACACCGATACGAGTTGTATGTAACAATACACTTACAATGGCGTTACAAGGTAATGGGACAGCCCTCCGAATGCCACACGTGAAGCAGTTCGATGAAGACGTAAGGAAATCTGCAGAAGAAGCACTTGGTCTTAGTAGCCAAGCAATTAAAGACTTTAAAGAGAAGTCCGAGTTTCTTGCATCGAGGCAGTATAAAGAAGAACCACTTCTCAATTATCTTGCTGAAATTTATCAACCAAAGTTGCTTATCGAGAAAGCGAAAACACCTGATACTGAGTTTATCGTACGAGAGCATATCAATAAGACTATCGAGCAAGTCCTTCAAAATATTGATACTTCTCCAGGAGCAACAATGAAGTCAGCTAAAGGAACATGGTGGGGTGCATTGAACGGAGTTACCTATAAAGAAGATCATCAACGTTCTTCAAAAGGTGAGGGTAATGGACTACACTCAGCATGGTTTGGAGTTGGAGCGAACCGTAAGGCGAAAGCCCTAGATTTGGCTATTCAATATGCAGACGCTTAACTTCATGGACTATGTCCAGTTCGTCATGGACATAGTCATACTCGTCACAATGTAATGATTGTGACACTTTCTACCTTTGCCCCACAGTTTAACGACTGTGGGGTTTTTACGATAAAAAAGAGTACTTTCTTTTTTAATTCGTCTTACTCTTAAGCTATACTATATATAAATAAAATATTAATTAGAAAGGAAGATTATGTGGAAACAATTAGGTAACGAGGGTCATGGATTTGGCTACTGCGAATACTGGCATTTCGAAGACCCTGCTCACCCAGAGCATCCAGGCGAGATCCCTGAGACAATGAACCATGGACATGGCTCAGGTATTTTACATTTTGTTGGACAGTGTAAGTCAGATGATCGAAAGGTTAAATACGATATCTATCAGTTTTCTGACCAAAACTATTTATACATTGTTCATGTCCATGCTGAGACATGGAATTATTTTAGATACGAGTTAGAAAGAGGAGCAGTCGAATGAGTAAAATAAACTTCGATAATATGGATATTCCATGGCACGAGTGGACTGCTAATGTAGTTAATGGTTGGTCATACTCACATGGTAAGGAATCTGGACTGGGTCCATTTTATGCTCAGGCTAATGTACAAGCTGGTCATTACATCTTTTATTGTAGTGATGAAGATAGTTTTTATATCATGTGCGATAAACATGCTGAAACTATTATTCTAACTTATGCTTGGTGTGATGGTCATACTACTATTTGCGACTCTATCATGCTTCATAAACAAGAAATAGCTGAGGGCGATCGTGAGTTGCTTGAGACTACCTTATGGCATCTCGTTAAAAAAAGTGGTAGCTTTATCAAGGAGGCATCATAATGAATACTACAGGTGACTTTATAAAAACACAGAAAAGTCGAAATCTTGTGATAATATCAAACGCTGAGACTATCAAAGACTTAAAAGAAATCCAGGATATATTTTACAACAATCAGGGCGTTCAAATGAGTCTTCAAAAAGTTGTCGACCATCTTATTCATCATTACTTGAAGGAAAGATAATGGGCGAATACGAGTGTATTGATTGTAACGAAATCTTTTGGGCAGAGGAACCTCCTCACCCAAAAGACCTTTGTGATGAATGTATAGAGGAGCGAAAGAAGGAGAATAATCGCCCATAAAAAAGAGTACTTTCTAATATAATCTCTTAAAATCTCTAGCTATACTATTTATATATTAAAAATTTAATTAGAAAGGTAGAAAAATGAAGATAACAACAGACCAAGGAAAATTTAGAGTAGGTTGTCACCACTTAAGATATTTCCGCAAAGATGCATACCCAAACTGGGACGATAAATTATTTTCCACAGTTTACGATTCTTTCGAAAAAGCTGCACTTGCACTTGAGGCTATGGAAAAGTTAGTCGAAAGAGAACAGCCTAACGACGTATACCATTTCTTCATAAAAGATATGGATAACCAAAATACGATTAAGCGAGAGCAAATGATCGGTCTTGAAATTAAACAAGGCACATTACCAGTATTGGAGGCAGTATGAACTACATTCAAATATTAGCTGATATACACTCTAAATTATCATATTACCATAGAAGATTAAAAAAGATACAATCTAACGATAGGATATATTCATTTAGAGATATATGGATCACTTATGCAAAAATTGCAAAGTTGGAAAGACTTCTTCCCAAAGTAGGAAGAAGAGTAGCACAACAGTTTGGAGGACAAAATGTACGATAATTATGAAGACCGTGATTTTACATTTGCTACAAAAGCAGATTGGGATAGAGCCGAGGCACGAGAACTTGGCTCACAAGATCCTGATAGACCCTGGATTTGTACAGGTAATGATGTTTGGCACGTTAACCCATTTTGGGGAAAATATGACGAGTCAGGAAACCCTTTGAGAAAAGAAGCACCTCATAATCCTATTCGTCACCCAGAAGATCATGACGAAGAGGAGGAATAGAATGGGACACGCTTATTTTACTGATGAACAAAGAGAGTTCATGGCTTCGACTTTATATTATTATCATAGCCGATATTTTATGAGTCCAAGAGACAAAGTATTATATAACAAAATACTGAGTAACTTAGGATCACCAAAGAGTACTGGCAGTCCATGGAATGGTTACTATCCATACATTTATGGGGATCTTGAAAAAGATCTCCACAGAGGTACATTTGGGAGTTTAGAAGATTATAACAAAGCTGTCAAAAAAGGTACAAACAAACATGGTGTCAAAATGGCGAAATACTGTTGGTTTGTAGAAACAGAAGTCCCACCTTACCACGAAAAAAGAGTACTCGCACGATAAAGACAGGGGCAGAAATGCCCCAATGTCTCATCTAAACACTTTTCACATTCTAAATACATAAAACTCCATCATAATGTCATAATGTCATAGAATTGCTTGTAATGCACTGTGAGCCTTGAATCATGGGTATGATATTTGGATTTCAAATATGATATATCAAGTTGATAGATAAAGGGTCGTGAGAAAGATTTTATGATATGATTACATAAATTCATTTTAAAATTACATTGTATTTGGTAAGATTTGTGATATCATACAGTTTGAAAGTATGAATAGGACAAATTGATGAGAGACCTTGAGTATACTCCAGTTTTGCCATCAGAGTGTGGAAATTACTGGATCGCCCCAGATGGTAAGAGACATAGACCACTATTACCAAAGCACAAAAAGTTTTGTAGACTGTATGTTGAAGGAATGTCTGCTGCCAAAGCAGCAAGAAAATCAGGCTTTACCAAAGACATGATTGGCTCAAAAGTTCAAGGTTCTGCGATGCTTCGCAAAAATCCATTAGTTGCAAATTTCATTATCGAACTTTTGGATAAGCAAAACCAGAGGGCAGAAGTCAGTGTTGACTCACATCTAACAGAACTTTCCCATTTGCGTGACGAAGCGAAGGATTCAGGGCAAATTGCTGCTGCGATCTCTGCTGAGGTGTCGAGAGGAAAGGTTGCAGGACTCTATATTGATCGTAAAGAAGTAATGGTATCAAAGATGGAGACTATGTCATCAGAAGATCTTATTTCAAGGATAAAGCAAATTGTTGATGGGAGCAACATAAAAACAATCAATCATGAAGACGGAGAAAGCATTATACCAAGCATTGAAAACCAACCTGCCGAAAGTTCATTGGCAAAGGATTGAGGTTGGCTCATTAGGGACAGGGGTTCCTGATGTCAATGCATGTTGGCAAGGCAAAGAGGTTTGGATTGAACTCAAACTGGGTTCACCTCAGTCAATCAATCTCTCGCCTCAACAATGCGCATGGCACATGCGTAGAGCAAATGCAGGTGGTGTTTCATGGATCCTTTCATATCACCATTCAAAACGAGAAATATGGCTAATACCAGGAATCGAGTCAATCAGTTTGAGAGAGCGTAACCTTTCATCATCAGACCTGATTCATCATCAAACTTCACCTTTTGATTGGAAAGTATTAATTAAGAAAATTTGTATGATTGATTGACTCGCAGGTACAGAATGATTGATTGACTGACCGAAAGCTACGATAAAAAAGATTTGTAAATGATAATAAAACGCTTTACTATAGTAAAACTTTCGTATAGAATAATGGTATAACTTAAATATTTATAGAAAGGAAGAAAGTTATGACTAAAGCAAAAAAAGTTGCGAAAACAACAGAAACTAAGAATAGCCCAGTTGGTAATTCAGGGATCCCTGCACCAGCTAAGAATGGTTTCAATAACAGAAAAGTAAAGTTATTGACTAAGGCGATCGAGAATAGAAAGATTGCCACTCAGGCGATGGTTATTCTCACTACTCTTGAGAAGCTTGGAGGAACTGCCACTCAAGAGGAAGTTGTAAATGGATTAGTTGAGAATGGTTTAAGAACTGTTCAAAGTCCTAAGAGGATTTATGACTTCTACAGAAAAATGTTAACCGAAGCTGGTTACATTAAACTCGACGCTTAATGATCGAGGGAGCTTCGGCTCCCTCTTTTTTTCGCCTAGTCACAATGATTGACTGACTGGCTCCTTCATCATCATCCTTCATCATCATTCATCATCTTTCAAATCATCAATTATATTTATAGTTTGAGTATATACATACAACCAGAGAATGATTGATTGATTGACACAGCGACAGAAAGACAGAAAGACAGAAAGCATTTTTTAGACTAATTTATTATTTCCGAAAAAGAAATAAACATTTTCTAAAAAAGAAATAATAAAACCTTTACTTTAGTAAATATTACTATATATTAATAGTTAAGGGGCTAGCCTATTAGCCCCCTAAACTAGTCAAGAAAGGTAGAAAATTATGACTAAAGATAATAAGGTGGTTACTAACCAAAATACTAATGATAAGGTACTACAAGCTATACTTAATGTACCTACACCTACTAATTCAGGTAAGGCATCTACATACGCCTTAAATGATGATGTAGCTACATTACTAGCTACTAAGCCATTACCTAGACAAGCTAAGGTAATAGTTAATACTATAGCTAAGTTAGGTGGTAAGGTTACTAAAGCTCAGTTAGTAGCTGAACTAAAGGCTAATAATAAAGGTGGTGATGATAATTACGACCTTAAGGCTAATCAACCTGTAGATAAGGTACTTACTCACTATAATCAGCGTTTAGGGGGCTACGGTAAAGACTACGGTGGTGCTAACGCTACTAAGTATTTACTTATAAAGTAACCTACTAAAGGGGCTAATTACTAGCCCCTTTTTTATTACCTACTAAATGATAATGATAATCAAGATGATAATGATAATCATTATCAATACCCCCTATTACTAGGGGCTATATATAAGGGGCTACCCCCCTATATAAAACTTAACATCTTTATATTAGCACTAAAGTGCAAGGCTCTCAGCCGATATCTCAAAAATTTTGGGATAGGAACCTTCTAAAGGCTTTTATTTTTTCAAAAAATAGTTTATATGTAAAATATGATAAATGGTTTAGGTAACTATGACCCCTCACAAGATATGGGATTAGAAGGACTGGGAAGTCTAGGCGATCCTGGAATTGGTTCAGTTGACCTTGGTGGTGGTGTTCCAAATACATTTGGAAGCATGCCAGGAAATACAAGAACAATTACAGATTTAACACAATCAGCGAGACAAGGTTCAGGATCCTCGCCAAGTGTTCAAGTAAGTGGGTTAGGAGGAGTCCCAAGACCAGGACCATCAATCGCTGAAAGAAAAACTAGGGGTTCAGGTGGTAGTTCCATTGAGGATTTTTTTAAAAACCAGTTTCAAGAACCAAAAGACTTTGTCAAATTTGGCACAGGTGTTTTATCTTTTCTTCCTACTCCTGTACAACCTTTTGCTCAAGTTTTATCAAAAGGATTAACTTTAGGTGAAATAGGCAATGCACTTCAAGGCAAAGGTACAGGAATTATGCAAACTGCAACAGATGCACTTAGTACTTTCGATTTAGGAACGATTACAAAAACGCTTGCAGATATGGCAACAAAAAATGAACCACCTCAATAATTTAACAGACGTAGAAAAATTTATTTCTACAACAGATTTAACAACTTTAAAACGTGATGAATTATTAGAATTAAATTTAATAACGGATGAATTAAAACGAAGAAAACTTCAAGGAGAATGCCGAGAAGATTTTTTAACCTTTGTTAGAACGATGTGGAGTTCATTTATCGAAGGAGCACATCATCGAATTATGTGCGAACAATTTAATAAAATCGCAAAAGGTGAATTAAAACGAGTAATTATTAATATGGCACCACGACACTCAAAGTCAGAAATGTCTTCTTATATGCTTCCATCGTGGCTTTTGGGTATTCGACCTGATTTAAAAATAATTCAAGCAACACATACAGGTGAACTTGCTGTACGTTTCGGTAGAAAAGTTAGAGATTTAGTTGATACGAGAGAATATAAAGAAATTTTTCCTAATGTTTCATTACGTGCTGATTCAAAAGCAGCAGGTCGATGGGAAACAACCGAAGGTGGTGAATATTTTGCGTCTGGTGTAGGGGGTGCGATTACTGGTAGAGGTGCAGATATCTTAATAATTGACGATCCTCACTCGGAACAAGACGCTTTAAGCGAAACGGCAATGGAAATGGCATACGAATGGTACACTTCTGGACCACGACAGAGACTACAACCTGGAGGAGTTATCATTTTAGTGATGACAAGATGGTCAAAAAAGGACTTAACAGGTCAATTATTAAAGGCACAGATGTCAGATTTAAAAGCAGATAAGTGGGAACTGATAGAATTTCCTGCAATTATGCCATCTGGTAAGCCAGTTTGGGAAGAATTTTGGAAAATTGAAGAATTAGAAGGAATACGAGCCTCATTACCCCACTCAAAGTGGTCTGCTCAATGGATGCAAGAGCCAACAGGAGGTGATGGAGCCATAATTAAGAAAGAATGGATCCAAATTTGGGAAAAATCGAGTCCTCCAGCAGTTAGTTTTATAATACAAAGCTACGATACAGCGTTTTTAAAGTCAGAAAGGGCAGATTATAGTGCGATTACGACTTGGGGTGTATTTTATGTAAACGAAGGCGATGAACCTAATATAATTTTACTTGATTCTATCCGAGATAGGTACACTTTTCCTGAATTAAAAGAAGTTGCTCACGAAAGTTATTTACATTGGGAGCCAGATTCAGTTATCATCGAATCTAAAGCATCAGGAATGCCATTAACACAAGAATTAAGGGCGATGGGTATTCCTGTACAAAATTATTCGCCTAATAGGGGGCAAGATAAAATTGCTAGGACTAATGCAGTGGCACCGTTTTTCGAATCAGGAATGGTATGGGTGCCAGAAACAAGATGGGCAGAAGAACTTGTTGAAGAACTTACAGAATTTCCTAATGGAGACCACGATGATTTGGTCGATTCGACTACACAAGCCCTTTTACGGTTTCGTCAAGGAGGATTCGTGAGACATCCATCCGATTATGAAGACGAAACTTTAGAAAATAGTGTAAAAGAATTTGTTTATTATTGAGGTATAAATGGCTATAGAAAAGAAAAAACCTATTGAACTTGTAACAGACGAAGAAGATATCGAAATAGAAGTCGATGACCAAGAGTCAGAAGAAATTTCTTTTGACCCTGAAAATACTGTATTACTAGATGATGGTAGTGCTGTAGTTAATTATGAAGAAACATCTACACAAGGAGGACAGGATGATTTTTACAAAAATCTCGCAGACGATATTGACGATAGCTCACTCAATGAAATCGCTACTGATCTTATTGAATCCTATAAAGAAGACATCGAATCAAGACAAGAGTGGCTCGACAGCTACACAGAAGGATTGGATCTCTTGGGAACGTCTACAGACGATAGGAGCGAACCTTTCAGGGGGGCGTCAGGAGTCTACCACCCCCTCCTCGCAGAAAGTGCAACGCAGTTCCAAAGCCAAGCGTACAAAGAACTCCTCCCACCAGGAGGTCCAGTCCAAACGAGGATCGTCGGTGAAACGTCGAAAGAAGTCGAAGACCAAGCAGAAAGGGTAAGAGGTTTTATGAACCACATGATACTTGATGTCATGGAAGAGTTCGACCCTGAATTAGATCAAATGTTATATTATCTACCTTTAACAGGGTCAGCGTTTAAAAAAACATATTACGACCAAAATTTAAAAAGACCAGTCAGTAAATTTGTGCCTGCAGATGATTTAGTTGTTTCGTATACAGAAAGTAATTTACAAACTTGTCCTCGTTTTACTCATGTTGTAACAATGCCTTATAATGATTTAAGAAAGTTACAAGTATCTGGGTTCTATAAAGATGTAGAAATATTAGAGGATGAAGACCAAGAAACGAATGAGTCTAAAGAAAAAATTCAGGAAATAACAGGATTCAGACGTTCCTCCCAAGCGTCTGATATGGTCACTTTGCTTGAAATGCATGTTGACCTAGACTTAGAGGGATATGAAGATGCTGATGAACAAGACTCTCCAACTGGTATAGCAATTCCTTACATTGTTACAGTTCACGAAGACTCAATGGAAGTTTTAGCTATACGAAGAAACTATAGGAGTGAGGATTCCTCCAAACAACGTATAAAATATTTTACGCATTATAAGTTCACTCCTGGACTTGGTTTCTATGGTTTTGGCTTAATCCATATGATTGGTGGTTTAACTAAATCAGCAACTTCTATCCTTCGACAGTTGATTGATGCAGGAACATTAGCTAACTTACCAGCAGGATTTAAATCAAGAGGATTAAGAGTACGAGACGATGATCAACCCCTACAACCAGGAGAATTTAGAGATGTTGATGCTCCAGGATCCTCGATTCGTGAAGCAATTATGCCTTTACCATATAAAGAACCATCAGGAACATTATTACAAATGTTAGGTGTTTTAATTGATAGTGGTAGAAGATTTGCATCTGTAGCAGATATAAACGTAGGTGATTCTAATCAAGCTATGCCTGTAGGAACAACTGTAGCTTTATTAGAGCAAGGTACAAAAATTTTATCAGCTATACATAAACGATTACATTATTCACAAAGACAAGAATTAAAAATATTAGCAAATGTAATGAAAGAAGGACTATTACCTGAGTATCCATATAAAGTTCCAGGAGCAAAATCAACAATAAAAGTAGACGACTTTGACGATAGAGTAGATGTTATCCCAACGAGTGATCCAGCTATGTTTAGTATGAGTCAAAGAATATCTATGGCACAAACTCAACTTCAACTAGCACAGGCAGCACCACAAATCCATGACTTACAAGAAGCATATAGAAGAATGTATTCAGCGTTGGGCGTCCAAAATATTGACTCCATCTTACCACCTAAAGCTGAAATGGTACCAAAAGACCCAGCAACTGAAAATGCTGAAGCTCTTATGGCAAAGCCACTTAAAGCGTTTCCACAACAGAATCATGATGCACACGTTGCTACACACTCGGCTTTCTTACAAGATCCAAATATTCAGAAAAACCCTATCGTTATGCAAACGCTTATGGCACACATGCAAGAACATTTGGCGTTAAAGTATAGACAGCAAGTTGAACAAATAATAGGTCAACCTTTACCAGCAGAGGGACAAGTATTACCTCCAGAACAAGAAGCTATGTTATCACAAGCTACTGCACAAGCAACACAGGAGATTAGTCAGATGGCACAACAAATTGCAGGAACAGGACAGTTTGATCCTCTAGTAAAATTAAAAGAGCAAGAACTTCAGATTGAAGCAGCAGAAGTACAAAGGAAAGCTTCTTCTGATATGGCGAAACAACAACTTGCTGCTGCAAAATTACAGCAAGAGGGTCAATTAAAACGACAGCAAATACAATCCGATGAGGATATTGCTGCATTAAAAGCAGAAACATCAATAGCAAATAGGAGATAAAAATGGGTAAAAAAGAAGCTCAAAAATATATTCAAATGATAGAGGATGAAACAGATCCTGATAAAATTCAAATATTAGAATTAGATATTCAAAGAGAATTAGGTCTTGATCCGAAAGATTTAAAAGATGACGTTGTTAAAAAAATGGGTGGTGGCTACATGGGTGGAATGTTTTCTGGCGATGAAGTTCTAGCTGCTGGTAATTCAAAAGGTGGAAGAAAAGCACTTAGAGGAATAAAATTTAAAGGCGTATTATAATGGATTTCGAATATCTTTTAAAAAAGATAGTCGGAGAACGACGAGCAGAATTAAGCGAAATGCTTATGTCGAATGGTATTGCTAATATGGAACAATACCAAAATGTTATGGGTCAACTTTCTGCATTGACTCATGTAGAAGAAACTTTAAAGTCAATAATAAATAAAAGGGAGAGTATCGAAGATGACTAAAACACTATTCGTTCCTGACCATGTTAAGGAACGCTTGGCTGTTAAGAAAGAAGAACAGTCAAATCCTTTTGATCCTGCAGTATTAGGATTACCAAAGGATACAGATAATTTAAGTGCATTAGAAAGAATGCCGAAACCTACAGGTTGGAGAATATTAATCCTTCCTTATACTATTCCAAAAAAGAAAAATGGAATTCATTTCGCAGATGAAACAATCGAAAGGACACAACTAGCAACTAATGTTGGTTATGTTGTTGAACTTGGACCTGATGCTTATAGAGATGAAAATAAATTTCCTGATGGTGCTTGGTGTAAAAAAGGCGATTGGGTTTTATTTGGAAGATATGCAGGGTCAAGGTTTAAAATCGATGGTGCAGAGCCTAGATTATTAAATGATGATGAAATTTTAGCAGTAATTCACGATCCTCGTGATGTACAAGTAGTATAAGGAGAAATTATGGAAAATACACAATTACAAGAAAAACCACAAGACGAGCAGTTAAAATTAAACATCGAAGTGGAGGAAGAGGAAAAAGATGAGGGTGTTGAAGTAAAAACAGAAGAAGCACCTGAGGAGTCTAAAGAAGAAAATAATAAAAAAGATCAAGAACTAAATGAGTATTCTGGTGACGTAAAAAAGAGAATAGATACTTTAACTTGGAAAATGAGAGAGGCAGAACGAAGAGAAAAAGCTGCACTTGATTTTGCTACTAAAGTCAAAAAAGAAAATGATGAACTTTCTAGTAAAATGTCTACCACTGAAAAAAGTCTTAACGAGCAATACAGTGGTAAAATTGAAAGTCAACTTAATGAAGCAAAAAGAGCATATAAATTAGCTTATGATGAGGGCAATACTGATGCAATGGCTGATGCATCTGCTTTAATTGCAAAATTAAGTGTAGAAGAAGAAAACGCTAAAAAAGAAAAAGCTAAGTTAGAAAGCGTAAAAGAAGTTGAAGTAGAAGATCCTCAAAAAGCTGTAAATAAAGCAGTAGAAAAAGCCCCAGTGCCAGACGCAAAGTCTGTAGAATGGGCTTCTAGAAACCCTTGGTTTGGAAAAAAGAAAGGAATGACCTTTACAGCGTACGAATTTCACCGTACACTGACTGAAGAAGAAGGATATGATGCTACATCAGATGAATACTATGCAGAAATCGATAGAAGAATGAGAGAAGAATTTCCAGCAAGTATGTTTGAAGAATCGAATTCAGGAACAACTCGTCCAAACGCCCAGACAGTTGCTCCTGCTACTCGCAATAAAAAAAGTGGGCGAAATACTGTTCGCTTGACCAAAAGTCAAGTGGCTATTGCTAAAAAACTTGGAGTACCACTCGAAGAATATGCAAAACATGTGAAGGAGCCAAATTAATGACTGAAAAACAACAATCACAACAGAACAGATCCTCTCGTGCAAGTGAAACTCGTTCAACGCAAGAACGCAAAAAACTTTGGAGACCAGCATCGTCGCTTGATGCACCACAGCCCCCTGAAGGCTATAAATACAGGTGGATAAGAACAGAAGTAAGAGGCTTTCAAGATCAGAAAAATGTTTCTGCCCGATTAAGAGAAGGATACGAGCCTGTTCGCTCTGATGACCATCCAGATTTTCCTGCACCTACTATCGAAGATGGTAAACACGCAGGAACTATTGGTGTCGGTGGGTTAATGTTGGCAAAAGTGCCTGAGGAAGTTGTAGAAGCAAGAACTGAATATTTTCAGAGTCAAACTGAAGATCAGATGACTGCAGTCGATAACGACCTCTTGAAAGAGGAGCATCCGTCTATGCCTATAAGCAAAGATAGAGGTTCCAAAGTAACTTTTGGTGGTCCAAGAACGAAAGTTTGAGGATTGATTTTAACTATTAAACTAGGAGCGTAAAATGGCAAATACAAATGTCGCTTTTGGCTTAAGACCAGTTTCTAAACTTGGTCAAAATGCCAATAGTACTGGTAATTCAGGATATACTTTTTACGAAATAGCTTCAGATAACTCTAATAAAATCTATCAAGGTTCTCCAGTAATTCCGTTAAGCACAGGCTTTATTGATAAAGTGGGTGCTGCAGCAGGAGGAACTGTAGGTCTATTAGGCGTTTTTGGTGGCTGTGAATTTGTATCATCAACAACTGGAAAGCCAGTATTTTCTAATGCTTGGTTAGGAAGTGGTGCAGACACTAACTTTCCTGTAAAAGCATATGTCTATGATGATCCAATGCAATTATTTGCAATAGCATCTGATGCATCGTTAACAAGTGAGGCTACTCTACGTGGTCACGTTTTTGCGAATGCAAACTTTGCAGATGGTGCAGCAGGATCAGATACTACAGGTATTTCTTCAGCAAAATTAGGAGTAAGTACTATTGCTACAACTAATACATTGAATCTTCGTATTATGGGTTGGCAAGAGGATCCTAACAATGAAGATTTTACTGCAGCAGGAATCCCTGTAATCGTAAGACTTAACAATCACTTCAATTCACCGAATGGTGCGATTGCTGGTGGTACTGTATCAACAACTGGCGTATAGGAGAGTGTAATGGCTATTTCAAGAGCACAATTAGCAAAAGAGCTAGAACCTGGACTGAACGCCCTCTTTGGTATGGAGTTTAGTCGATATGAAAACGAACATGCAGAAATCTTTGATACTGAAACTTCAGATAGAGCATTTGAAGAAGAGGTAATGTTATCAGGTTTCGGAACTGCACCTACGAAGTCAGAAGGAACAGCAGTAAATTTTGATACTGCAAATGAGTCCTTCACTGCTAGGTACACACACGAAACAGTGGCGTTAGCTTTCGCAATAACTGAAGAAGCTATCGAAGATAATCTATATGATCGTCTTGGTGCAAGGTATACAAGAGCCCTTGCAAGATCAATGGCACACACAAAGCAAGTGAAAGCAGCATCCATTTTAAACAATGCGTTTACTGCTGGAGCCTTTGCTGGTGGAGACGGTGTAGCATTATGTGATGCATCGCACCCATTAGTAAGTGGTGGAACATTTGCTAATGAGCCATCTGTAGCTGCAGATTTAAATGAAACATCTTTAGAAGATGCTTTAATTTCTATCGCAGGCTTTGTAGATGAAAGAGGATTAAAGATTGCCTTAAGAGGTATGAAATTAATTATTCCTTCTCAACTACAATTCGTAGCAGAAAGACTTATGCAGTCTGCACAACGTGTAGGAACTGCAGATAACGACATCAATGCTTTAAGAAATATGGGAATGATCCCACAAGGTTATGTAATTAACCATTTCTTAACAGATACTGATGCGTTTTTTATTAAAACCGATGCTCCAAACGGATTTAAACATTTCGAAAGAGCACCGATTAAAACTCAAATGGAAGGTGATTTTGACACTGGAAATATGAGATTTAAAGCAAGGGAAAGATATTCTTTTGGATTTTCTGACCCTCGTTGTGTTTTTGGTTCTCCAGGAGCATAAAAAAATTAAAAGGGTGACTAGTCAGTCACCCTTTTTTAATATATACTGAAACAAACCTTGACAGTTACATCATGTAATTGACATTTGCCAAGACAAGGAGAGTAACATGGCTAATACAACTTTTTCGGGTCCAGTCCGATCAGAAGGTGGTTTTACAACTATAAGTAAAAACGCTACAACTGGAGCAATCACAACACAATCAAGTATTAATTCAAGTGGTATCGCTTCTTTTGATGCTAACAAGTTAGCAACAGAGGCAGGGACTGGTATTACTGGTGGTACTGGAACTATTTACAGAAGTTCTGTTATGAGATCTGGTGGAATTATTACAACGAGAATATTAATTGATTTGACAGGATTAAGATCAACAGCATCTGGAGATATTATTGGTGTTAATGGTACATCTAATGTTTGTCATATAGGTCAAATAACTGCTGCTCAAAATGGTACAATCATTGCTGGTAGCATGGAATGTTTTGAAGCACCATCAGGTGGTGACCCAGATATTAACGTACACTCTGCAACAGAAAGCACAGGTGTTGAAGATGGTGCTATTGCTGATTTAACTGAAACATTATTAGTTAATGCTGGTGATGCAGCATTAGGCACTAAAGTTTACTTTACTGCTCTTCCTGCTGCTGATGAGTTTTTGTATTTAACATTAGGTGCTACAACTGATGCAGATTATACTGCTGGTAAGCTTTTAATAGAGTTAATAGGCTACGAAGCTTAAGCATAGGAGAAAAATATGGCTGGAACAAGATCCGACGTAAAAGCCTTCAATGTTAATCAAGGAGCTTCTGCTGCAATAATTGGACCTGGAAGATCAAGAATAAGACAAATAGTAGTGTTCGGTAATTCTGCTGGGGCTCTTACTATAACAAATGGTAATGGTGGCGATAACTTAATAGTACAAAGTTTTCCTACTGGACTACATACGCTTAATATTCCTGATAATGGAATATTAGCAGAAGATGGGGCATACTTATCTGCGTTTACTGGTACTGGTAATAAGTTAACAGTCTTCTTGTCATAAAGTGTTATGGCAAGAAGAAAAGAAAAGCCAATAAAGACTTCAGTAAAGTCTGGAAACTTTCGTCCTACGAAATCTGGTGCAGGAATGACCAAAAAAGGTGTTGCTGCATACAGACGAGCAAATCCAGGAAGTAAACTAAAAACTGCTGTTACAGGTAAAGTAAAGCGTGGTAGTAAAGCAGCAAAAAGAAGAAAGTCTTTTTGTGCACGATCTGCTGGTCAAATGAAGAAGTTCCCAAAAGCAGCAAAAAATCCAAATAGTCGTTTAAGACAAGCTAGAAGAAGGTGGAAATGTTAAAGAAAAAACCAATACCTAGACCTAAAGAAAAAGATTTAACTCCTACTCAACTAAGAACAAAGTACAGAGTAATGATACAAAATAAATTAAATAGTATGGATAAAAAAGATCGGTTATCCTTTTTAACAAAAGAATTAAAAAATTTAGGAACATTTAAAATAGAAGATTAAGATGACAGCAAAAGAATTATTAAAAATGTTAGAAAAACACGAGCAAGTATGTAATGCACGTTTCGATGGAATTAATAATAAATTAAATAAGCTTGATACCAGACTCTGGGGTATTTATGGAGTTATTATCGGAGTAGCAGTTTTAGAGAAGTTTTTTTAATGGTAATGGGTAGAGCCCAAATGAGTAAACAGGTGACTAAGTCACCAGGAAAAAGGAAGTGGAGTGCTAAAAGGAAGAGGAAAATCGATTGTGCCAGACCTCGTGGGTTTTCTGAAAAAGCACATTGTGCCTCTAAAAAAAGGAGAAGTCGTAAGAGGTGAACCAATTAAAGTTTGTCATAAGTGTAAAAAACGAGAGTGGATGTGCACTTGTTGGAAAATAATGAAAGGAAAGTATTATGGGTAAAAAAGACGCATGTTATCACAAGGTAAAAGCAAGATATAGGGTTTTCCCATCAGCTTATGCTTCAGGTGCTATTGCAAAATGTAGAAAAGTAGGTGCTGCAAATTATGGCACTGGTGGCAAAAAGAAAAAGTCTACTGTAAAAAAAGCTAGTAACGGTGGTTATATGAAAGCAAAACGACCAACTAAAGTTAAAAATATAGCTAGAGGTTGTGGTGCTATAATGTCTAATAAAAGAAAGAAAACAAGAAGAGCATAATGGCTGTTCGAAAAACAAAAGCAGGGTTAGCACTCAAGCGTTGGTTTAAAGAAGATTGGAAAGATGTTAGGACTGGCAAAAAGTGTGGTAGAAAAAAAGGTGAAAAAAGAGGTACGCCTTATTGTAGACCAAGTAAGCGTATTTCTTCTAAAACACCAAAAACAACAAAAGAGATGACATCTGCAGAAAAAAGAAGTAGAATAAGACAAAAGGTAAAATTAGGACAACCAAGTAAGGGTAAACCAAGAAACGTAAAACCATTAAGAAGAAAAAGGAGAAAAGCATGAGTAATCTAAGAGGAATGAAATCTACAAAAAGTTTTAAGGAAAGAAAACGAGATGAAAGAATTCAAAAAGAAGTTGAACGATTAGGTGGAAAAAAAGCTCCTCCTAAAGTTAAAACTCTTAAACAAGCTGCACGAGAAGAATTTGATAGAGCTCGTATTACTCAAAAATTTGGTGATAAAATGTTAGATCTAGCAGGCTTTCCTCCAGCAAGCACAGACGATAAAATAACAGCAGGATTAAAAGGTATGGTAGGGTTGTATGAGAAAAATGTTCCAAAAGAACTAAGAGACCGATTAAAATATGATAAGCCTGAAAAAGTATCAAAGAAAAAAGGTGGTGGTCTTGCTAGTGCAATAAACAGAGTAAAAAGAGAGCAAGGCGTACAAGGTATGAAAAGAGGTGGTTTATCAGGAGGTAATCCAAGTGGAGCCCCTAAAAGAATGGTTCCAGATCCAGCAATAAGTGTAGTAAATCCAGGAAAAAATGTTGATGTAACACTTATGGCAAAAGGTGGCTACATGGATGAAGAAGTCGAAAAAATGATGATGGGTGGTTACATGGCATATAAGGATGATAAGTAATGGCTACCTCTGGTTCTACAGATTTTGAACTTGCTGTTGATGATTACATCGAAGAAGCTTTTGAACGCTGTGGTTTAGAAGTTAGAACAGGTTATGATCTTAGAACTGCTAAAAGATCGTTAAATCTTTTATTTGCAGATTGGGCGAATCGTGGTTTAAATCGATGGACAATAGTACAATCTACAGTTACACTTTCACAAGGAACTGTTGAATATACTTTAGATGCAGATACAATAGATATTCTTTCTGCAGTTATAAGAGAAAATGCTGGTGCTACTAATCAACAAGATACTACTGTAAATCGTATAGGACGTGATACATATTTAAATTTATCTAGTAAATTATCACAATCTAAGCCTACACAATATTATATTGACAGACAGATTACGCCTAAAATAAGAGTATTTCCTTCACCTAATACGACTTACACTCTTGTAATTGATAGACTTACTCGTATAGAAGATGCAGATAGTGCTTCTAATACTGTAGACGTTCCTTTTCGTTTTTATCCTTGTCTTGCTGCAGGATTAGCTTATTATATTTCTATAAAAAAAGCACCAGATAGAATACAAATACTAAAAAGTATTTATGAAGAGGAGTTTGATAGAGCTGCATCAGAAGATAGAGACAGAACAAGTTTGAAAATTTTACCTTATGAAAGATATCTCTAATGAGTTTTGCAAGAGGAAAATTTGCATTTTTTATATCAGATCGAAGTGGTATGAAATTTCCTTATAGAGAAAGAATAAAAGAATGGAATGGTTCTATTGTGCATAGATCTGAATATGAAGAAAAACACCCACAACTTGATCCTCATCGTTCAGTAGTCGATGCTGAGGCTTTACGAGATGCACGACCAGATACTAAAGTTGTTAGTGCAGTAGAAAATTTATTAGGTTTAAATTCTTTTATTTCATCTTCAAGTGGGTCTGCAGTGCTAACCGTTATTGAACCTAACCACGGAAGGTCTACAAGTGATACTGTTCGATTTAGAAAAGTATTAGGGTTTGATGGCTTTTCTACTAATATCTTGACACAAGCCTCAGGATATACTATAACCAAAGTTGATGATAATTCTTATACATTTACAGCAAGCAGTGGTACTGCTACGATAGGAAATGTAAGGGGAGGTGGTAGTGATTCTACTGCTGGACCTGTAACGCTAGGGGCATAGATGAGTTTTACACATACACAACTAAAGACAGCGATACAAGATTATACTGATAATAGTGAAACAACCTTTGTAAACAATTTAGATAATTTTATAAAGGGCTGTGAGGAAAAAATACTAAAATCTGTAGATTTAGAATTTTTTAGAAAAAATGTAACTTCTACATTAACTAGTAGTGATAAATTTCTTACTGTTCCTTCTGACTATTTAGCATCTTTTTCTCTACAAATCACTACAGCTAGTTCTGAGACATTTTTATTACAAAAAGATGTGAATTTTTTACAAGAAGCTTATCCACCCTCTGCCTCTACTGGTTTGCCAAAATATTACGCAGTTTTCGATGTAAATAATTTTATTTTAGCCCCCACACCTAACAGTAATTACACTGTAGAATTACATTATTTTTATAGACCGACTTCAATTACAGCCTCTGGCGATGGAACATCTTGGTTAGGGACAAACGCTCCTTTTGCATTACTCTATGGTTCTCTTATAGAAGCATATAGTTTTATGAAAGGAGAACCAGATGTGTTGTCTAATTATAATGGCTTGTTTACACAGTATTTAGATAGATTAAAAGATTTAGGTGAAGCAAGAGAAAATACAGATGGATATAGAGTTGGCTTACCATCGAGACCGAGAACATAGGAGTAGAATATGGCAACAGCAAACGCAGCAACCACCTTTTTAGAAAATAGACTTTTAAGTTTAATTTTTAAAAATAACGCAGCATCATTTAGCACACCAGGAGATAGCATTTATGTTGGATTAGCAACAGCAGTATCTAATTTTAATGACTCAACTGGAGAATCTGGTGATCCAACAATAACAGAGGCTACGTTTACAAACTATTCAAGAAAACAAGTTACATCTTCTAACTGGACATTAACTGCTGAATCAGCAGATACACAGACAATAAAAAATGCTGCTAATATAGAGTTTGACGCATCTGGTGGCACAACCAATACAATTACTCATGTTTTTATAAGCACCTCTGCCTCTGGTAGTTTAGATGTAGTGGGATCTGGTGGTAATGTTTTATTTATAGGTGCACTTGATGCAAGTAAAACAATAGCAAGTGGCGATATATTTAGAATAAATCAAAATAACTTAACTATAGAGCTTAAATAATGGCATTAGTATTAAACGACAGAGTAAAAGAAACAACTACTACAACTGGAACTGGTGCGTTTACTTTAGCTGGTGCAGTAACTGGCTTTGAAACTTTTGGCACTGGCGTTGGTAATTCTAATACAACATACTATGCAGTAACATTACCAGGATCAGCAGAGTTTGAAGTCGGTTTAGGTACACTAAGTAGTGATTCTAGCACTATAGCTAGAACGACAGTTATTAGTAGTTCTAATAGTGATAATGCAGTAGATTTCAGTGCAGGAACTAAAACTATATTTTGTACATTACCAGCATCAAAGACAGTGTTTTTAGATTCAAGTGGAAATATAGTTGCAGCAAATGGTAGTAATTTAACTGCACTAAACGCCTCTAACTTATCAAGTGGCACTGTACCAAATGCAAGACTAGACGCACAACTACAAGATGTTGCTGGATTAGCAGTAACAAATGGTGGTTTTATTGTAGGTGATGGAGCTAATTTTGTTTTGGAAACTGGTGCAACAGCTAGAACATCTTTAGGATTGGGCACAGTTGCAACATTAGATACTGGTATTTCTAATACTAATGTAGCGAAATTTACATCTGGTGTTGTAGATAACGATTTTTTAAGAGTTGATGGCACATCTATTGAGGGCAGGTCTGCAAGTGAGGTGTTATCTGACATAGGAGGTCAAGCGTCTTTAACATTTGGTATATCTAATACAAATGCAGTAAAGATTGATAGTGCAAGTGTAGCAGATGATGAATTTGCTAGATTTACTGCAAATGGATTAGAAAGTAGAAGTGCATCTGAAGTTCTTTCAGATATTGGTGGTCAAGCTTCACTTACTTTTGGGATATCAAATACTAATATTCCTATATTTACCAGTGGTGTGGTAGATAATGATTTTTTGCGTGTAGACGGAACATCAATAGAGGGAAGATCAGCGACTGAAGTTCTATCTGATATTGGGGGTCAAGCTAGTCTAACTTTTGGAATATCAAATACAAACGCAGTTAAGATAGATAGTTCTAGCGTTGCTGATGACGAGTTCGCTAGGTTTACTGCTAACGGATTAGAAAGTAGAAGTGCATCAGAAGTTAGATCAGACATAGGATTAGGAACAGCAGCAACACTTGCAGTTGGTATATCAAATACAAATGTAGCACAGTTTGGATCTGGTGTAGTTGATAATGATTTCTTACGAGTAGATGGAACAACAATAGAAGGCAGAAGTGCAAGTGAGGTTGCTAGTGACATTGGTGCTGCAACAAAAGGTTTTGCCGTAGCAATGGCTATAGCGTTATAGGAGTAAAGAATGGCACAAGATTTTGAAAGAAACTTTGCAAACGGAGTTGGCACAAGTGGATCCACTTTACGAACAGCAAACTCAGATGATGCTATAGTTGGTATAACAATAGCTAATGTCCATACTGCACAAATAACGGTAGAGGTGTTTATAACAAACAGTTCAACAGATTATCATATAATTAAAGATGCACCTATCCCAGTAGGATCTACTTTGCAAGTTTTAGATGGTGGTGCTAAAATAGTATTGCAAAGTGGAGATGTTTTAAAAGTTAAATCGAGTGTTAATGCTTCAGCAGATGTTTGGGTATCTGCGGTGGATGCAATTAGTGAGTAGGAAATAAAATGCCCTATATTGGAACCTCTCCTTCTAATGGTGTAAGAAGAGTACATACATATACTGCCACAGCAGGTCAGACAAATTTTACTGGAGCAGGAAGTGAGGGAGCTACGTTATCTTACAAGGACACAACTTTCGTTGATGTTTTTCAAAACGGAGTTTTACTAGGTTCAGCAGATTATACTGCAACAAGTGGCACATCTATTGTTTTAGCACAAGCTGCATCAGTTGATGATTTAGTTGTTATTATAGCTTACGATGTTTTTAGTGTAGCAGATACAGTAAGTAAAGCAGATGGTGGCACGTTTGATGGTAATGTTACATTTGCAGGCACTGCAACATTTAGTGGTAGTGTAGTGGGAATATCCTCTGCAGCAGATGACATAACTGCAGGAGATGCAGCGATAAATTTAACTACCACAGCAGGTAATATCACTATTGATGCTCAAGGCAACGATACTGATATTATACTTAAAGGCACAGACAACAGTTCTGATATTACTATGTTAACTCTTGATGGTAGTGAGGCAGGTGCTGCTACATTTAACGCAGGTGCTACCTTTGGTGGAACACTACTACCATCGGCAGACGATACTCATGATTTAGGCTCTTCTTCTAAACAATGGCGTGATATATATACTGGTGATATAAATTTAAATAATACAAAAACAAGAGACAATGAAGTAGATGGTACTAGAGGTTCTTGGACTATACAAGAGGGCAAAAATGATTTATTTTTATTAAATAGATTAAATGGCAAAAAATACAAATTTAAACTAGAGGAGATGTAATATGGCTTTGATTGTTGGTGGTGTCACAGTGACAGGTACACAAGTATTAGATGCAACAAAATTATCAGGTACTTTACCTGCTATAAGTGCTGAAAATTTAACGAATGTACCTTCAGGCACAAGTGTGCCGACCACAACAGCAGGTGCTGTAGGTTCTTTTACATTTATGAGAAGAATTGTTAGTAATACTTCATCAAATGGTACAACAAGTAGTTTTTTAAGATATAGTCATGGAGGAGTAACTGATTTATCCTCAAGTAATGTAGGTGGAACATGGAGAAATATGCAAGGTGCAACCTTAAGTGAGGGTTTAGCAGCAGTTTGGCAAAGGCAATCATAATGACAATTAAGATAAAAGGAAATGGTGCAACATTAATAGGTGCTAAGAACCCAGTATGGGCAGATAAAGATAAAACATTAATAGTTTTAGATTGTAAATTTTCTCATTACGCTAATTTAGGAATGACAGAAAATGATGGGTATTATGATTTTCTAGCAAATCCTAATGATGTTGAAGAGCATGGCAGACAAATATTTGAAAAAGCAAAAGCAGGTGAATATGGAGCTGTTGGAGATTATGTTGAACCTAAAGGAGAATAAATGGCTTTAACTAAAGTACAAGCAGGTGGTATAAATTTAGCAGATACTTTTGCATTTACTGGTACTGTAAGTGGTGCTGATTCATCTTTAATATCTTCTACAACGGCAGATAATACTGCTAACGTAAGTATGACTGTTGGTGGGTATGATAATTATCGTTTAGAAGTTACAGGCTTAGTCGCTGGAACAGATAATGTTGATGGAAAGTTAGAGTTTTCTACAGATTCAGGTAGTAGTTACATTAGTAGTGGAATTTTTGGAAGTTACTTAGCTTTTAGAATGGATGCTGCTAGTGTAGATAGTATAGCAAATGATAGCAATAGTGCAGCTTTTCTAACTGTAGGAAATAATTATGATAATACAACTACTGTGGGTAGCACTTTAGAAGTTTGGATGCCAAATTTAAGTAATAATATTCTTGCAGGACACAGAAGAAATGGATGGTGGCATTACTCTGGGTATGTTTTTAATAATCAAATTAAACACACATATGGTGGTTTTCACATAACTCCCACAACTGCTTTTAATAATATTAGATTTTCATTTTCTTCTGGAGATATACACACTGGTATTTTTAAATTATATGGGATTAACAAAACATGAGTTATACACATAAAATGGTAGATGGTGTTAGAGTTAATTTAACAGATGCAGAAATTAAAGAATTACAAGCTCAAGATGTAGAATGGGAAAAAGGTAAATCTGACAGAGAATTAATTCAACTGAGAAAACAAAGAAACAATCTTTTAGCTGAAACAGATTGGATGGCTAACTCAGACGTAACGATGTCTACTGCTTGGAAGAATTATAGACAAGCATTAAGAGACATAACTAAAACTTATAAAAGTATGGATGATGAAGGCTTTAAATTTCCAGAGAAACCAACGGAGTAACTATGCCCTATATAGGAAACACAGCAGCAAATAGATTTGTAGCCAGTAAAGCAGCATCTGTGTTCTCTGGTGATGGTTCTGAGACTCAATTTACATTAGATCACTCAGTAGGTTCTGATGAGGACATACTTGTATCTGTAGATGGTGTTATTCAAGAACCATCTGTAGCTTATTCTGTAAGTGGCACTACACTTACATTTACTGCTGCACCGTCAAATAATTCAGGTAATAATATTTTTGTTTATTATTTATTTAGAACTGTAGCTACAGTTAATCATCCTTCAACAAGTGCTCTGACTGCAACAACTGGTACGTTTAGTGGTAACTTAACTTCGTCTGGCACGATAACAGGAAATGCCTTCAGTGGTGATGGTGCTGGGTTATCGAATGTAGGAATAACAGGTTGGTCTAATAATGGCAGTAATAATGATTTACTTCCTGCGAGTGCAAGTGCAGGTATTTATTTAGGTGTAAATTCTGCTACTGCATCTAATTTATTAGATGATTATGAAGAGGGTTCATGGACACCTTCATTAAGTGGAGTGAGCAGTCATTCTGTAGCAGTTGGTCAATATGTTAGAATTGGTAATACAGTAACTGCTCATGCTAATGTAAACGGTGTTGTATCTGGAAGTGGAAGCATGACACTTTCAGGATTACCTTTTGCATCAAATTCAACAACCAATATGCAACAATCAATAACTGTTGGATTTAACAGTCATGTATTTTATTCATCAGGAAGTATGCAAGGTGTACAATGCAGACTTAATCCAAGTTCAAGTGCATTCTCATTTCTTAGATATAGGCACGGTAACAATGGTGATGGATTACAACGAAGTCAACAATCTGGCACTGCTGTTACTATTCTTGTTGGTGGTACATATATAACAGATTAGGAGTTTTTATGAGTTTAACAAAAGAGATTAAAATAGGTAAAATAGAAATAATCAATAACTGGTCAATCCATGTAAGAACTGACACTATTATAAAAGAAAGTGGTACTGAAGTATCAAGGTCATTTCATCGTCATGTCTTGGAACCTTTTGCATCTGATTATAAAACAAAAGAAGATGATGGAGTTATGGTTCCTGATCTTAAAGATGGTAAATTACAATGGACACATACAGCTACAGATATTTCAAAAGAAGATGCACAAGTTCAAGCTATTTGTAATGCAGCATGGACAGATGATGTGAAAAAAGAATTTAAAACATTTAAAGAAGCACAAGAAGTTACATAGGATTAAGTTATGACAAAAGCAGCAGAATTAGCAAAGATGGGTGAAGTAATAACCAATGGACAGATTAGTGGGCGAAGAAATATTATTATTAATGGTGCTATGAATGTTGCTCAGAGAGCAACTAGTGCTACTGGATTAGGTGCTAGTAGTGGTTACTATGTTGTAGATAGAGTTAATTTTGGACATAGTGGAAATAGTGCAGGTAGATATACTGCGACACAAGAATCAATTACGGACTTGGGTGGTTTTAACAACGCTTTAAAATTAGCTTGTACTACTGCCGACACTTCTATTGCATCTAATGAGTGGGAACGTCTAGTGTTTAATCTTGAAGCACAAGATTTGCAGTCATTAAGATTTGGTAATTCAGATGCAAAAAAATTTACAGTTTCTTTTTATGTCAAAGGTAATGCTTCAGCAACTTATACATTGGGAGCTCAATTAGCAGATTCAAATAGATGGATGGCAAAAACATTTGATGTTACAACTAGCTGGAATAGAGTTTCAGTAACATTTGAAGCAGATACATCAGGAGCAATAAATGATGACACTGGTCATGGTATTGTACTGTATATAACACTTCAAGCAGGGAGTGACAGAACAAGTGGTTCAATACCATCTACTTGGGAAACTTTAAGTGCAGGAGACACTGCCGACTCAAATCAAACAATGTTTTTTGATAGCACCGACAGAACTTTTTTTATTACAGGTTTACAGATGGAAGTAGGCTCTACTGCCACACCATTTGAGCATAGGTCATTTGGGGAAGAACTGAAGTTATGTCAAAGATATTATTTCCAAACTGCAACTCAAAACTTTGCAGGAGTGGCTACTTCTACAGATAGACTTTTATGTGGTTATAGAATACCAGACATGAGAGCGAGTCCAACTTTTAGTTTTGTAAGTTTCAATGGGACTGCTTCTAAATTATCTAGAGCAACAAATAATGCTGACACATCATTTACAAGTGTAAGTGTTAAAGGTTTAAATGGTTTTTATCAAATAATATCTAGCAGTGCATTTATTGCAAACGAAGGATATTTTGCACAATTAAAAGCAGACTCAGAGCTATAGGATTAAATTATGAATATAACATTAGCAGAGTATCGTAAAGATTTAAATGGAAAAAATGAAACTATTTTTGCAGTTATAGATGGTCAAGAGTGGTTCATACCATTAGACCCTACCAACAGACACTACGCAGAAATACTAAAACAAGTTGCAGAAGGCAAACTGACTATCAAGGATGCCGAGTAAACATGGAAATAGATGCAATGTTATTTTGGAACATCATCCTAACTATGGTCGTTGTACCATTCGGTTGGGCGTTCAACAAGATGTTTGGCGAAGTAAAGAGATTACAAATATTATTAAATAAGACACGAGAAGAGTATGCACGTAAAGATGATGTTAAAGAGGATATGCATGACATCATGGATGCAATGAAAAGATTAGAAGATAAGTTAGATAAGATATTAATTGGAGCTAAATAGTGGCAATATTTACAGGTTTTAAACCACAGGCTATGCAGAAGATAGCTAATCGTTTAGGATACAAAGGTTCTATGGAGCAGTTTGATAACTTTCTAGAGCAAAATCCTGAGAAGAAGAGACAGATGGTTGTCTATGAAGAAGCTGCAAAACAAATGGCTCGTGGTGGTGTTGTTAAGATGCAAGAGGGT
>VTLG01005170.1_pt1 | contig 59532 bp, 88 predicted proteins | sample 4694571 | NCBI WGS metagenome assembly VTLG01 (sample SAMN12604809, study PRJNA352737) | marine metagenome | biome: ENVO:00000447; feature: ENVO:00000209|ENVO:00000569|ENVO:01000036; material: ENVO:00002151; isolation source: viral sequences binned using virsorter ...
CACAAGAATGGATGCGGGTGTGAGAATTCTTCTGAAAAGAAAGATATGAGTTTTACTGTAGGTGGTAATGAGGCCGAGGCTGAATGTGAATCCTGCGGGGCCTAATCTTTAGGAACTTCCCCTAGCATATCAGCTAGTGATGGCGCGAATATTTTGACATCACGTCGGATGTGTTCTTCTTTTGTTGCTGTAGCAGGATTATCAACATCGGTTTTCATCGCATCTTCAGAATCATATTCCTCCCCTGTTACCGTATTGGTAAGAGTGGTTTCACTTTTACATTTATACCTCGGGATTCTGCGTCCATCAGATGTGTCCATATGTCCTAGAAGTTCTGCCGGTTCTACTATTTTAGCCATCTAATTTAATTTCCTTTGTATTTTAGCATTAAAACTTAACATAATTCTATCCTCTTTTGAATTGTTAATTTCCACCTCATGATTAAGCCATGAAGGAAAAATAAGCAAGTCATTAACTTTCGGCTGCCAGCCTACGCGTGGGGCTAAATGAATGGATTGATTCTCTTTCATAGGGGGAGATAAAACTTCAGATTGGGGATGAGGATTATGAAAAGTCAGTTTCCCGCTGTCCTTTGGGACTTGCAGATAAAAAGCTCCTGAGAGATAATTATGGGGGTGTGAGTGCAATTTATTGTAGGTTCCCGGCCCATTGATCATGGCCCACATCCCAGTAAGACGCGGTTCACAATGATTCTCCACACCTAAATGATCTAACGCCTCTATGCAGTAGTGAATGAGGTCCGCTTTAATGACACCGAAACGCTTGTCCTCGTGAAGATCATCACGGCTGTGCCATCCCCCTTGATTCGTTTTTTGAATTCCTTTTGAATCTTCTTTTTGAACTTCTCGGACAGCTTTAATTAAATCTCCATAGTCACCGTTGGTGAAATTTACCGCGAACACAGGAGTAATGAATAAGGAATGAAGTTCGATTAGAGTGCTCCTTTTGTTGTTTCTAAAAAGCTCATTGTGATGTGGATCTCATTGGCGGCGTTCGCCGTAATTTTAATCAAGTCCGATTCCTCCAGAACCAGAGGCTGTGACAGAACTTCATAGGTCGTGTCGGTAGTAATAGTCTTATCGTTGGTAATTTTATAGGTTGCTGAAGCGCTACTGTCAGTCCATTCTATGGTATACTCGGTGGTGTTCGCCGAATCATTGCATATGAGGATGGATTTAATTACAGCCGTGGTTGGAAAAACAGGAGGCAGAGCTCCTGGATCAGCCGTTGGAACAGTGTAAATGGTTGTAGGACCAGTGGTGGTCATATCTACAGCGGCGTTTTTAAAGGTATCAGCCAAGGAACCAACTCCTTCCGCTATTTTTTTCTTCTATGTCTTGAGCATAGGAAGTGTTAAGAAGCAGGATAAGTTGCTCCAGAAGACGAATCATTTGATCAAACTGACCGCTTTCATACTGGGGTGTTGCGTTAGGTAAACGTGTGATTGTAATTTTAGGCATTTTTTAATATCTTCCAAATCCTCCAGGATATCCGAATAATCCTCCCAATCCCCCTAGCATGGAATAGGGATTAAAACCATAGGAAGATGTATGTCCAGGTGGCTGTGCCTGCTGTATTGGGGATTGTTTATTTAAGCCCGCAATTCCTTCTTCTATCTTACCCAAGCGATCACTAATGTTGCTGAATTGATCTCCAAATCCACCCATCTTTTCACCGAGTCCTCCTAAAGTGGATTCAAATCCACCCATTCTTTCTCCAAGTCCCCCAAGCTGTTCGCCGAAACCTCCTATTTGTTCACCATATCCTCCAAGTGTTTCTCCGTATCCCCCTAATTGCTCTTCAAAACCTGTTATCTGCTCTCCCATTCCTTTAATTCCCCACGGATCCAGTTGCTGTTGAATTGGTGGCTGTTGGTACGGCCATTGTCTTGGTCCTCCTCCTTGCGGAGGGTATTGAGGTCGTACTGGCTGTTTTGGATCTCCCCAGTTTCCAGTCATGCCGGGTCGGCCACCAAGTCCAGTAATCCCACTTCCCAACGCGTTAAGGAAGGGATTCATCATCCTTCTTTCATTAGGATTGAATTGTGTCATTATCTTCTTCCGTCCGGTCTGAGTTGCAGTTTCATTGAACCAAGTCGCCAGTTCGTGTCATTAATAGCATTGGATACAAAAGCGAGGTTCACGGACCTTCCCCTTCCCCGTATGTCAATTTTTTGTGTTGAAGACGTGACATTTCCTGTTGTTGTCACATTAGCTGCTGACTGTGGATATTGTTCCAAAGTCAATGTAACAGCAACATTATTTGTTAGATTAGTGAAGTCAGGAACGAATTTACTGACGGACATTAATTGATCTCCCGAGGCGATTTCAATGGATCCTGAAGTCAGGCTCGCACTAATCGCCGTGCCGTCAGCTTGATTGTTTCCTTTCTCGTGTTCGTAGACATAAGAGGCTCCCGCCGTCAGGCCTAGAATGGTCGCGGAATTAGCCGTTAAAGTCGTGCTATATTGAGTGGCGATAGGCTGTTCATATATCTCTGCCGCAAGCCAACTCGTACGGTCAAGGCTGATAGTATACCAGGTATTTTCCAGATAATTATAGACAACTCCTCTGTCAATTTGCGTAGCACTAGCTGTAGCGTAATACCAAATAATTTCATTGAACTCGGTGTTCAGTCCGCATGCAATGTCGTTTCTATTAGTGAAACTAAGGTCATCAAATACAAAGTCCTGTACGGAACAAGGCATTTTTTTAACCACACCATCATACACGTAAAAGGAATTCTCTCCCATCCAGTAGGCTTTACCGTTTACATCTATGCAAGCATGTTGAGCTATCAATCCGCAGTTAGCTCCTAATTGACGCTGTCCGAAAGTATAAGGAGTTCCAACAAACTGAACACCGTGCAGGGATTTATCCGTCCACACAAGTATTTGTCCTGTTGATTTAACCGCTCCTATGATACGTGATCCATCCGCAATACGAAGAGATCCTGCTTCATTCGTCGCTACAGGAGTCCAATCCGTCAGATCTTCCCTGTCCGACCATCTAAAAAATAAATCATCCTGTGTAGCCGTGTTTGCAATCGTTGTCTCCGTTCCCATACAAAAAAGGTGACGGGTGTCCGCAGACACTAGACTGAACCGTGACGCCGTAGGGGCGTTTGTAATAATCGCCGCCCTATTAGAGACACCGCCTGAAAGATCCCATTTATAAGTTCCCCCATTAATAACCGTTGCGATCAAATCTTCCCCAAAGTTATCAAGTGACCAGTTTCTTGCGTAAATCACCACACTTGATGATGAACGAGCTGTACCCCAGGTACTAGCCCCCCATGTAGAAGTGCCCCATCCATATCCAAAGGTGGAGGTTGCCTCTCCAATGGAGAGTTGATAATTGGCGTTTCCTGTTCCACCGCCGCCTGATGTTGATCCTGACGCCGTACTCGTATGAGTGACGGTATAATTATCTGAATCCGTAATGGTAGTAATCTCAAATTCATTATTCATATCCAAGCCGTCAATGGCGGAGAATGAATCAAAGGTCACAAAATCCCCTTGTTCAGCGTCGTGCGCCGTATCCGCTACGGAAACAGTTGTCGTACCGTTGGTCGTGAAAGGGTTGGTAAGGGAGTCGGGTCCTGATCGTATGGGGGTGATGTCATTGAACACTCCTCCAACAAAAACATAGAGTTTCCTGTCGGTTCCCAAGGCGAGATGCCTAGTTCCGTCCAGACTAAGCCACGCATGCGTATCGCGGACTACGCCCACCACTGTTGTATTAGGATTAGGAAGATAGTCCCATCCGTTCCAACGCTCGGGTTTTCCGTAATGAAAACGTACAAAATCAGAGTCGATATAGCGTCGGTCATCACCGGCCGCATAAGGAGAATCCTGTTTATCTATTCCTGGTTGAAATTTTAAATCGGTTAATTGCATGGCCCCACATAATAAATTACTTCTTCTCTGGAGGCAAGAATTGAGTGCCTATATTTCCTCTAAAAGAATAGGTTCCATAATGCGTCACGCCGCTAAATACATCAGCATAAACGGTGCCACCAATTTTCTGCCATAGTCTACAGAAAGCATAGTCTTCTGACAAGTATCTTTTGGAATCCGGATCAATCATCGTGTCAAAAAAAGCATAGTTCCAATCGGAGGTTTCATGATATTTAAACTTATCCTCATGGGGCTGTCCTAAATGCTGATCATTCGTGAACTTGAGATGAGGATAGGCCACTTTCATTTTATTAAACACATTTCGTTTAATAAGCATGAATCCGGTTGCCGCATCCATCACTTCAATAAATCCCTTTCTCATTTCAATATGGTCGGGATTTTTTACATTAAGATTATATTCTAAAGAAAAAGCGTGGAGTTCATCGGGAGTAATGTCAGGTTTTTCTTGAGCTTTCTTTGTTACTTTGCGCCAATCAATTGCCTTGCGAGGGTAGATGGCCGCCACTACTTCTTCATCTAGATCCAACATGCGCATAACAGTTTTATACTCAAAGCCAATATCCGCATCTATAAATAAGAGATGAGTATACTTATTTTTATCATCCATAAATAATTGGACTAATGTATTGCGAGCCCTGGTTACCAACGATTCATTTCCAATAGTGGCGAACTGCAATCCTATGCCTTGTCTTATGCATTCATGCATTAAGGCCAAGCAGCCTTCAAAATAATTAACACTAAGCATTCCTCCGTAACACGGGGTAGCGACAAACAGTTTAATTTTAGAAGTTTTTTTGACCATAACTAACTGTTAAATATTCAATATGAGTTACCCATCCTTTAGGAATGGCAATGGCGCCACCACCCATAACGTCATTCTTATCTTTACTATCTTTGCTGTAGGAACGCATAATAATTACTTTTTCAGGGTTATTAACAACCATCCATCCCACCTCTTGGCACACGGCCAACGGCGAATGAAGGATCTCTTTAATATCAATCCATCCGGTTTCTGTATCACGAGCATCCGTCCACGTCACACGGACCATCGGGACATTCTTGATATCAATCACTTTTTATTATAAAATTCTTTGTTACGCAATGTTTCAGCATTACCAGCTTCGTTGCCTGGCTTCTTAACGAGTTCAAGGTTAAAAGAAACCGATCGTCTTTCCTGTCTCTTGGTTCTAAAAGGATAGACACCGTGTGAAAGCCAATTAGGAAATAAGAATATATCACCCACTTTTGGAGTTTGCTGCAACTTATGTCCGCTGAATGTCGCGGCTTGACCGTGAAAAAAAACTATGTCACCTACTGTTGGATAATGATCTTCTTCCTTGTATTCATGTTCCAGTCCGGGTGGAATGCGTAAATAAATGACTCCTGATAATTGTCCTTCATGAATATGAAAAGGATTAAAGTCTCCCGCCCACTGGCTCACGGTCCACATTGATTGAATGACAAGCTTGCCCACAAACGCAGGACTAATGGTTTCATTTGCTGGAGGAATGGAGATGTAAGCTTTTACCATTTCTCCAATATACTCAACCATCGGCTTGAATTCTTTGGTGCTCATCCACGATGAAGGAAAGCGCACTTCTTTTTTAACATTGCCCGCTAGGTTTGGCGCGTGATTAAATTCTTTGGAAAGCTGTTCACTCCCCAGCATTTTTGTTGCTTTCTTATCCAATAAATGAATAAGATCCATAGGAACTGTTCCTTTGATAACAGTAGGACCAAACGGTCTAATGGCTTCAAATTTATGATTGAAGAGCGCTACTGATTCTGTCTTAACTTTCTTCGCCATTATTCTATTGTCATATACCAAGAATTTGCATATAAATATAGATTAAAATAGGCCTACATTCTACAAGGCTCGCCTTCTTGCATTATAATCACAATCATGAATTGCAGAAGGAGACATGCTTAAGAAAATATTCAAGATGGCTAAAAAGGCCGCCCCTGTAATTGGCGCTGGTCTAGGTTTTTTATACGGCGGTCCTATGTTGGGATCAGCTATTGGTGGCGGACTCGGGAGTCTTGTGGCGGGTAAAAGCCCTAAGGAAGCCTTGAAGTTTGCCGCATTATCTGGACTCACAGGAGGAGCTCTCAGTAGATTTGGAGGACTGCAAGCCGGTCAAGGACTCGGTGGCCTATTCAATAGAGGAGCGACCCAAGCTGCTCAAATAGGATCTCAAGGCGGGAAGTTTATGCCTAGCGTCAAGCAATTAACTTCAGGTAGAACTACCGAATTTATTCCTAATGCAGCGAAAAAAGGATTACTTCAAAAAGGACTTGGATGGATTAAAGCTAATCCAATGAAATCCGCATTAGCAGGTCTTTTAGGAGCGGGAGCCATTGGCGGGGAAGAAGAAGAAACAATTGAGGCTAAACCAGTTTACGGAACACAAAACCCATTTAGAGATTTAGGTTCGGCTTCGATTAATCCAAACCAATTAATTCCTTTCTCCGAATACGGACCAAACTTTGCTGACGGAGGAATTATTACTCTAGCTGACGGCGGGGATTTTCCACGACGCACAGGAAAGATAAGAGGACCGGGAACCGAGACAAGTGATGACATTCCGGCGATGCTCAGCGACGGAGAATTCGTGGTGAACGCCAATACCGTGAGAGGATTAGGATCAAGGCTAGGAGGACGAGGAAGAGAAGATGAAAGAGAGAGAGGATCTAAATATTTATATGACATGCAAGACAGATACGGGACAGCATAATGGCTGATGTTTATGAACAAAGGACTCGGCAGCCCGAGTACATAGAAAAAAGAGCGGAGCAGTTATTAACTTCGGTTTATGGTGATCCGTCCGCCGTTCAAAAGACGGGGGAGAGCGCTGAGGATTTTCAATTACGGAAATTCGGCCGCGCAGGAGTTTCCCAGCCTATTCCGGCATTTCAATTCGCGGGCTTCACGCCTGAACAAAAGCAGGCATTTCAATTAGCTTCAAGTGGAATTGGAAGCTATGCCCCTTATCTTCAGCAAGCGGGAGCTGCCGGAGCTTTAGGATTAGGATCTACAGCCCTAGGAGGAGCTTCTTTAGCGGGAGCCATTCCTCAGATTCAAGGAGCGACGCAAGGGTTCACGCCAACTGCGGCGACGATGCAGCAATGGATGGATCCCTACCAACAACAAGTTACCCAGGAAGCACTGAAAGAATATGATGTTCAAGCACAGCTCGCCAAATCAGGATTAGCAAGCCAAGCGCAAAAAGCGGGGGCGTTCGGAGGCTCACGGTTCGGGGTTCAGGAAGCGGAACTAGGAAAAAATTTACAGAACATTAAATCACGACGAGTCTTTGAAGACTTATCGCGCAACTATCAGCAAGCGCAACAAGCGGCAATGGGAGCGCAGGAAGCGCAACAGAGAAGACAACTACAGGCAGGCGCACAATTAGGTAGTCTTGGTTCTCAATTCGGACAATTAGGGCAGACACAAGCAGGAATTGGAAAAATGCAGGCGGGACTTGGGGCGTTAGGCACTCAACTCGGACAATCAGACATTCAACAGTTACTAGGCGTCGGCGGCATGCAACAGCAACTCGGACAAGGCATGCTCGAAGCGCAAAGGCAACAGCAACTAATGGCTCAACGTGAACCATACACTAGACTAGGATTTGCAAGTGACATCCTTCGGGGTGCTCCAAGCGGACAGATCAGTTACACTCAACAGCCACAAACCAATCCATATGCACAGGCACTTGGCCTAGGCATCGCGGGTCTCGGGGCGATGGGTCAATATGGGCAGGCTTTCCCTAACAGTGGAATGGGCAATTTCATGGGGAACCTATTCTAATGGGTTTAGATAATATACAACGAAAAAAAAATCCGGTTTTAAACAGACCGATGTTCGCTCGCATGCGTGACGGACGAATTGCTCCCGTGCAATATGCTTGGGGAGGCGCAGCTCTTCAGGTAGGTAAAGCCGTTGTACCGTGGGGATATAAGTTCGGTAAGAATCTTCCTGCAGTGATTCCAAAAATTAAATCAGGACTTCCTTCCATTATAAGTAAGGGAGGAAAAAAAATAAAGGATGTTAAACAGAGCTTATGGAAAGCACTTGGAATTGGAACGGGTATAGGCACTGCTCCTTATGTCATTAGTGAATTATCGGATTTGAGTATGCAAGAGAAAGAACCAGAAATTCCGGCTAAAAAAGGAAAATTTGGAAGCGGTATTGAGGAAGAGGGAGGTCCTAAAGGAAAATACACACATAAGAAAAAAGAAAAAGAAGAAATAGAAATAACAGAAAAAATTAAGGATGGATCCTTGGATGAAATGATTACAGAGAGATTGGAATTATTTAATAAACATCTTGGAGACTCCCAAGATCAAGTGAAAGCGGGAGGATGGGCGGCTCTTACTGAGTTCGGACTCAATCTTGCAAGCGCGAGAGGAGGCAATGTGATGGATAAGATCGCTCGTTCCGCAAAGGATCCCCTTAAAACATTCACATCCATTGGAGCCGAAGCAGCGAAGAGAGCTGATAAGATCAAGATGGCGGCCGTTGAATCAGGCATCACGGCCCAAGAAGCAGCGAAAGAAAGAGCGGCTGAAATGGATATTGCTGAATTACAGCAGATGCCTGACTTCGTGAAAACTTTAGAATACTTTGAAACCATTCCAGCACTCGCGGCACTTCAACCAGAAGTCAAAGCACGGCTAGCTAAAACAAAAGCGGTTCAGAGCGATGAGGAATTTATAAGAGAAATAAGTGTTGAACTTATTAAACAAGGCGAAGAGCCGGCGGATGTAGGAACAATCGCCCAACAAATATTTCAATCCATTAGTGGTGGAGGAGGCGGTGTTATTACAATTACAACAAAAGAAGAACAAGCCACATTAGAACCGGGCACCGACTACATATTTGAAGGAAAAAAATATACAAAAAAATAAAGGTAATTAAGTATGGTTGAGACTAATGTATTTGGTGATACTCTTGCAGAAACAGAATCCATTACAAATATTTTTGGAGACCCTGTAGCTACTACCCCTTCTTTTGAAAAGAAAAAGAAAGAAGAAGACGAGGATAGAGCGGGGTATGTTACTTCCACTATAGCGGGCTTAGGATCAGGAGTAGTGAAAGCTGTTGAAGGGTTCACGACCCTCGGCACTACTCTCATTGATTTAGGCGCAGGAACGGAACTTACAAAAAAAGTGGAAAAAGCTTTTGATGATAATCCTATTATAGCAAAAATGGAAGATCTTGCTGACGACCGTTGGACGGGCAAGATGACAGAGATTCTTGTTCAACTAGGTGTTCCAGGAGGCGTTGCCCTTAAGGGAGCAAGTGTTTTACTGAAAGCAAAGCATCTAGGAACCTTAGGACGTGTGGCAAAAAAAATGCCAAAGCTAACGAAGATGGCGGCTGTAGGTGGAGCGGAACTAGCAGCAAAGACAGAGGATCTCTCTACTTTGGGTGATATGATGGATGTTGGTCTTACGGAACAGCGCCGTAACCAAGGAGAAACAGGAAGACTTGACGCTTTACGAAAACTGGAAAACAGATTTAAGTTTGGTCTCGAAGGAGCATTAGGCTTTGGACTGTTTGATAATGTATTTTTACCAGTAATTAAAAGAAGCGTGCAAGTAGGAGTCCCTACTTTAAGAGGAATGATTACCGGAGCGGGGCGCGGTCCTAACCGTACAACACGAATGATTCCTGACGGTAAAGGAGGATTTCGTCCAGAAGTTCTACAGCTTGAGGAAGGATTTCAATTCAATAAAAATAATATTCTTCGTGCCTTTGATAAATTTCTTTTAGCTCCACTACGATCACGTGGAGCGCAAACTCAAGAAATGTTTGATGCCAGTCGTAAGATGATTGGAGCACAGAGAGAAGGAATGGAACAGGCTCGCTCCATTGTTAATGATTTAGAGAAAGCGGTGCAGGATTTTATTCAACCGGCGGGAGGAGGACTCATCAATAAACTCGATGATGTAGGACTAAAAAGAAGAGAAGAAATTATGGAGGCTATTTATGATTACTTGACAGCGCCACAAAATATGAAAGCATCTTTAAAAGATAGAGTTCCAAGTGCAGCGTGGGAGTCTATGGAAAAAATGAGATCCCACATTGACAACTTAAGTAATAAACTGATGGAAAATCCATTAGCACAAGGCCACAGTGATGCTTTCGTGAGAACAGTTGCAGCTAACCTAGGGGAATATATGTCAAGGAGTTACAGGGCATTTGGAAAATCCACAAAAAAGGATTGGAGAAATACTTTATATAACTCGGATAAAGGAAAAGAAATTTTAAATAAGACACGTGTCTTTCTTGCTAATAAAAATCCTGGGATCTATGGCGATGTAGTGGATGGCAAGTTTAAACCTTTTAGTGGAAATCACGCCGAAGCGATGGAAGCAGAAATTGACTTAATTTTACAATCGGGAAAAATGAAAAACTTGGGAGATGAACTTGTTCGTTTAAAATCGGTGGATGATGCTGTCTTTACAGCGAGGGAAAAAGTTCCAAAACAAATACGTGAACTTCTTGGAGAGATCAAAGATCCAAGCATACAGCTTATTGATACGGCTAGCAAAATAAATAATTTTTTAAGCTCCTCAAAATACTTTCAAAAAATAAAAGATGTTGGATTGGATAAATATTTTTTTAACAAACAAACTACCACTGAAGGAGGATTAAACTTTGGAACTCAAATAGAAACGGACTTATGGAATCCATTGAATAGGTTATGGACTACAGATGAAATTGCTTCTTCCATTCACCGTGTCGCCAATGTGGCACAGAAGGAAAGTATGGGAACAGCGATTTATAACGGCATTGTTCTTGCCCCTAAAGCTCTTATCCAGGAATCAAAGACAACTCTCTCCCCTATCACGCACGCACGTAATATTATTAGTGCCATTTCTTTTTCAGGAATGAATGGAAACTTATTCAATCCGTCACAGTTCATCAAAGACTTTAGAAAGTCATGGCAAATTTCAAAATCCTTAACGAAAAGCCAATTAGAATCCCAAGCGGGAAGACGTCTTTTTAAAGATGATGTCGCTTATCAAAGTTTCCTAAAAGAATATAATGAAATGCAACGATTAGGGATTGTCAATACGAACGCACGAATGGGCGACTTAAAAATGTTGCTTGATGATATGGCAACAGGATTGGAAAACCTAACAAATGAGGGGCAGATGTATAATCTTCTGCGTCGCATTGGACAGAAAACAGGAATAAAAAGACTGCGTGAAGGCGCACGAACACTCTATCAGGTGGAAGATGATTTTTATAAAATTCAAAACTACTTTGCAGAGCAGGGAAAATACAGCCGTGTCTGGGACAAGCTCTATGAAGCAGACCCTAACGCCTTTGTTAGAAAGTATGGGGAACTAGCACGCAGTAAATACGGCATTACAGACTTATTCAATAAACAAAACTATAATCAATTTGTAAAGGAAACAGCGGCGGACACAGTCAGAAATAATATTCCTAACTATGATTTTGTTTCTCCTTTAGTTAAATCGATGCGTCGGGCACCGTTTGGTAACTTCATTTCTTTTCCGGCAGAAATTCTGCGAACAGGAGTGAACACCATCAAGCAGGGGGTCAGGGAATTTAATGATCCTTTAACTAAAGGCATAGGAATGCAACGTCTCTTGGGCGTAGGAATTTTTGGATTAGGATTAGGTAAAGGAGTTGAAGAAGCGGCACAACTTATAAGTGGAACATCCAATAAGACGGTCAACGCCATCAAGCAGTTTCTTCCGGAATGGTCCAAGAATTCCACCTTAATTCCTATCAAGCAGGACGGACAGCTTTACTTCATTGATTTCTCTCACACGAACGCCTATGATTTCTTGACACGTCCTCTGCGAGCGGCGTGGAACGGAATGGCGGAAGGAATAGAAAATGAAGAAGGGGTTCTGCGCAGCATTGATAATGCCGCAATAGAAGGATCAATGGAATTTTTTCAACCTTTCTTGGAGGAAAGCATCATCACTAAATTTTATGGAGATATGTTTCTGCGAGGAGGAATGACGAGGGAAGGAAAACAACTTTGGAATCCTGAAGAACCGTTTGGTAATAAACTCTACAAAGGAATGACGGAAGCGGTGAAAGCATTTAAGCCTGGATCAATAGACCAATTACATCGTCTCTATCTTTCCGGCACAGGTCAACCAGATAAATACACAAGAGGCTACAAGTTCTTTAATGAAGCGTTCGGTGTTCTTGGTTTTAGAATTCAAAATCCTTTCATTGAACAAGGGGTTAACTTTAAAATTGCTGAAAACCAAAAAGCCCAACGTGCTGCTAAAGGGATATGGACGAAGGCAGCCTATGACGGGACTTCTACATCAGAAGACTTAGCCAAAGCCTATACCAATGCTAATGAAGCAAAAATGAGAAATGACAAAGAGCTCTTCAAGCAAATTCAAGCGGCAAAACAACTGGGCATGTCCGAGCGTGAGATTAGAAAAATACTGAGAAAGAGATATGCTAAATCAGAGGCCGGTAAACTTATACGTAATCAATTTACTCCTCTAAAGATCTCTTCTTTTGAGAAAAAGAAAATAAAAGAAAACGCAGAGATACGAAATGTTCCGGATCCCTATAGGACTCTTCGTTCACTTTTTAATGGCATCTACAGAAACTTTAGAGGCCAAAATCTGTTTGATAATCCTGAAGGATTATTGGAAGGATCATTGGACATTCTTGAGGACAGGACGCCAAACGTGGTGTATCCTAAACATCAAGATGCTTATATGGCTGGAGAGAGGGAAGTTATTACACCTCCTATAGAAAATGTTCCAAATATTTTTGGGGATATGCCACTTAATACTTCTTCCTTACAAACAGGTGCCGGCACCCTAGATCCGGCAGCCAAAGCGGCACTTGTAAAACCGGGAGATATAGATATAACTGAAGCTATAGTTCAGAGGAGAACATAATGGCTAGAATGAGAAGAACGAAACGTTCAGATAGACAAAAAGCAAGCAAGAAGAATGTAGATCGTTTTGCTAAGAACCGAGCGGCTAAAGCTAAGGAAAGAAAATCAAGAGTTTCTACGGGTGGTGAGAGTACCGGCCGTGAAAAAGGAATTATGGCTTCCCAAAAAGTCAATAAGATTAAATCCCTTGAACAAAGTGTTGGCAGTCTTGACAGAAGAATCAATAAGGCCATAGAAAGCGGTGATCTAGATCAAGCGAAAGATCTCCGTTCCAGGCAGAATAAATTCACTACCAAGCTAGGGCACGAACGAGCTATTGAATCTGGTGGCGTCCTGAGAGACTCCTCTGGAAGAATTGTTCGTTCTACTAGGACAGGTCAGCCTATAATGAATACTCAAGGAAGAACTATATTTGATCAGACAAAGGACATGGACTTCATTGATCCAACCAGACGGATTCAGAATGTGGGAGGAAAGGCCTACAGCACAATGTATCCAATGTCTAGTAAACTGCAAGAAGGTCCTCTGTGGTACCAAGGACTGAAAGGTTTATTTGATAAGGGAGAGAAAAGAAAGATCCCCTACACCGATGAAAGAATGCCGGGCGAACGCTATCCATTGGACAAAGGTTTTGGCGCCTATGAAGATGAAGAAGTCATCACGGAAGAAGAACCATTTTATGGAGGACGAAGCCCCTTGGATGAGGAGTCATCCCTCGATGAGATCATAGAACGATACAGACGACCGCCAGAACAACACAGTCAGCCAGGGGGAGAAGGTGAAGAAATAAAAGAGGTAATAAATGAACTCGGCATGAATCAAGTGGTTCCAAAAGAAGTTATTGTAAATGATGTCTTAAGGGAATTAACACAGAACATTATGATGGAAGACGGCGTTTCAGAAAAAGAGGCTAAGAACATAGCTATGAATAGTCTTGCAGAATCGACACTGACACAACCTGCTTTCAATCTAACGGACTTCACAAAGGACTTCGGAAGCCCTAAAGAAAAAGAATTACTGCAAACTGGAGAAAACGTTATCACTATGGATGACTTGCAAGCCGAAGCGGGAACAGGACCCACATTAAGTGAAGCTTTGCCCGTTAAGAAAATGGCTACCACTGTCGCGGATATGATTCCTTACTTGGCGACAGGATTCTCAGGAAATGAATGGAAGGATATGGGAACCAAAGCACTTGATACGTGGGGTAATGTTAAAGATAAGGTTTTTGGTTGGAACCAAGGAGGAGGAGAACTTGGTAACCAGGGATTTAATACACAGGACGGCGGTCAATGGTGGGAGGAACAGGAACAAATCAAAAGTAACACAGCTGATCTTCTTAAAAACCAATACAATTTAAATGATGATCAGATAGATGAGCTCTTGGATATTAAAACAGGGTTTAACTTCTAATGTTAAGCATGCGTGATTGGATTTGGGTGGCCTGCATTATAGGAGGTATAGCCTTCACGAACGGTATGCTTTCCTCACGGGTCACGGCTCTAGAATCACAGATTCAAGACTTGAATATGCTTCGTCTTGATGCACGGCTCTCGGTCATTGAAGATCAACTTAAACGACTTAATGGGAAAGTAGATACTCTTCTAAACCCCTAGACCTACGTTAAATATAGTAGGATATTCCCTATAGAGATACTTAATAGTATCCTTGACTTTATAAGCATAAAAAGGATCAATGGCGTATGTGCGCAAGGCGTCGACCCGAGCCTCAATATCGATTTCCCCTGCAATAAACTGCTTTAGGCGTATCTCTCGCAACTCTTCAAAAAGAGAATGTTGATTAAGCAATGTGATGTAATCCGCCACGCTTTCGCATTTTCGCCCATAGGATCTAAGATGAATAGTCGGATCTCCCAAGGCCGTTATGTGAGGCTTTTCGAGATCTGTTTCAATAATACCATAGAAGTTATTGCCCAGTTCAGCAAAGCGTGACTTACCCCAATTGGATTCCAATGCAGCTTGTGCCATACTAATGACAACCACCACGCGCTTTTGCGGTGGAATGACTGCGTTAAATGACTGCGTACACTGAATAATGCCCTTAACAAATTCATCCTGAGTATCATATTTAAAATCAAAATTAATGATAATGGACTGACATAGCAACAGCAACGTTGCACAAAAACCTGAAATAATATTCATACTTTACAATTTTACACCTTTGGCCACACAAAGTATAACATGCTTTACCTTGGGAATGCTAAATTTTTATTGCCTTTTTGTTAACGTGTAAATAATGTAAAAGTATGGAGGCATCAATTAAAGTATTGGCAGATATAACAAAAAGAGATTTGGATAGACTTTCTATTCCACCCTTAGTGAATCCAAGTGATAAGGGCGTGCCGATCTCCTTCATAGATGGGGGTTATAGAATGAGGAAAGCAAGGATTACTGGGAAACACGATGGCGCTATAGGCCAGTCGGGAAATAATGTGTTCTCCCCCAAAGAAACTAAAGTTTCCTCCCTGATAGCCATCGTTAAGAAGTAACGAACAAGTTAGAATTCGTGGCTTGTTGAACTGGGAATGATCAACATGCTCTTTATATTCATGAGATTCCTCTCCCTTGTAGAGAAGGTGATCATATCCAGTGTCCTCCATTTTTAATCCATCAAAGAATTTAAATTCATTGAGGTAGGATTTAAAAATATTATCGAAAATTTTAGAAATTTCCTTGTTAAATGTTGGGTCAAGTTTTTTGACATAACAGCGCCGTGCTTCACTAGTCTTTCCTCCTCCCGATGTCGCAGGAAAGAATTTTAAGTCAGGTTGCGTTATGATTTTTGTAGCTATCTCTGGGGAGATAACATTACGATATTCTTTAATGTAGTAAGGCAGTAGTAATCTTAAATGTTTATCGGATATTGGTATCATTACTTATATTTTAATTTTTCCACTGCATCTATTTCGCATAAGTGATCCCCTAATCTCATTTTATCGTCTTCTTCTATGTCGGCAGGGGGAGTGTATGTTCCTGTAAAATCAGGAGCTGGTTCTCCTACTTCCAGAATTTCATTCATAGATGTCTTTTTCCTGTCATATATAGTTTTATCTTTTACAATGCGTTGCTTGTATTTAGGAGTCCGAACTTCTTTAGCTATCGGATTTTCTTTTTTCACGACATTAGTTATCTTGTTGTCTTCTAGAATTTTTACGACTTCATCTTTTTTCATATAATACTCAGGATTCCATGGCATTTCATTCCTCCTTATCCAAAAATACAAACTCTACGCCTAATCGTTTCTGCTCCTTGCTAAGTTGTCGAGCTATGCGCGTGCCCGGTCTCCACGATACTCTATAACTAGTAGTCTTGACATCGATCTTGCGCACCTCTCCGGTTTTCTCGTCCACTATTACCATATCAATGGGTCCTTTAAGAGATATATTTTTAAAAACATAATATCCTTCCTTTAAAAATTTTATGGCTGCCCGGAGCTCATTAACATCCCCTATTTTTTGTGTGTCTCGCCCCATGATGGCCCCATATCTACATCAACTTTTGAAGGAACTTTCAATTCAATAGTGTGTTCCATTATTTCCACAATTCTTTTACACTCCTTTTCGGTAGAAAAAGACATATCCAATTCATCATGCACTTGGATCAAGGGAAGGAAACCCTCCTTATATAAGTCTACCATCGCCTTTTTTGTTTGATCGGCTGCTGATCCTTGTATTAATCTATTCAAAGCCTTGTATGTCCACGCCCTTTTAATTCCACCTACTCCATATTCTATTTCCGCCTGCTCTTTAGGTAATGCTTTATGCACACCAAATTGTTGGGGCTCCCACAAATGGAAGCGACACCTTCTCCCCATAATAGTTCTAATGTATCCTTTCTCATTTGCCCGACTCATTGTCCCATCCGTCAAAGATTTAACAAAAGGAACTGTATGATGGTAATTTTTAAAGACTCTTTTAATCTCCTCCCTGTCTTTTTCTAATTTACTGTCTAATCCTAATTGGCTCATCAACTTACCTTTCCCCATTCCATACATCATTCCTAAGTTAATGGTCTTCGCTTGCTTACGATCAATGCCCGCCATATCAGCGACAGCTTGATGAAAGTCTATGTCCTTGTGCGTATAGTCATCTATCAGCTGACTGACAGTATCCAAGTTTTCATATAAAGCCTGCCACTGTGAATTGGTTCTCATCAACGCACCATAATGAACTAATAAACGCGGTTCTTGCTGTGAGTAATCAAAACATCCCCACTTCTCCCCTTCTTCCGGAAGAAATAATGATCTTATTTTAGGACTAATCTTAGGATTGCGGGCCGGTATCTGCTGCAAGTTAGGATTCTGCATTGATAAACGTCCTGAAATAGTCCCGCCTGTTTCCGATCTTAATTGGTTCACATCCGCGTGAATGCGTCCTTTGTGCGAATGTTTTATGATGGAATCAATAAAGGTGGTGTAAGCTTTATTTATTTCCCTGGCCTCCACAATTTTTTTAGCGAAGGGATGTTTATGGGTGGATAAAAAATTCTTATCGAAACTAGGAAGACCGGTGGGGGTGCGATTATATCCTATCCCTAATTTTTCAAAAGCTTTTGCAATCGACAATGGAGCGAGAATCTCCATCTCAAAACCACACTCTTTATGTAAGCTATCCAGTATCTTCTTTTCTGTATTCTTAAAATCTTTTTTAAGACGTCCTGCTTTTTCCACATCAACACGTACACCTCTCTTTTTCATGTTAAATAATACAGGAAAAAGTTCAGTTTCTAAATTGAGAATTGTTGTTAATTCCTGTTTAATGATCTTTACCTTTAATGCGTTCCATAGTTTTAACGTGACTGCGGCATCCTGCTCGGCATATGGTCCCACATACATTGCGGGTAATTTATGCATTTCTCCCTTGGCATCAACGCCAAAGTCCCTCGCCGCTTCATACAGTCCGGCCTCTGATTTAGTGTCGCCTACATAATCCGTAGCTACATCCTTGAGCCTATAACTGAATCTGTTTTCATCCACTAAAGGGGCGGCAATCATTGTGTCACAAATACGGCCACTTACTTCAAGGCCCATGGCACTAAGCCAACCTACATCATACATTGCATTGTGAAATACTTTATCACAGGGGAGTTCTAATATTTTTTTTAAAGCTATCTTAAAAAATTTCTCATCGAAGTTTCCCCCTCCTTCATGAGCAATGGGAAAGTATCCCTGCCATCCCTCCACGGCCAACGCTACACCAATAACTTTTCCTTTTTTTGTAGCCCAACCTGGCCCTGTAGTTTTTAATCCAGGATCATGTGTTTCCAAATCAATGGCAATTTCTTTTGCTTCAGACAGATCCGGTATTCTCTCGGGAGGAATCCATTCACTGGGCGCCTGGAACAAGGAGGGTTGTTTCATTGATTCCTTTTTTTAATATATTCTTCTGTCTCTCTTCCTCGCCGTTCCCCCTCTGATTCAAAAGATTTATCTTTCTTATCCGTCCGTGCTTCTATTTCACCTGCAATAGATGCATAAGCAGCTAGGTCTACATAGCTGTCTTTTTTATGTGCATGCATTAGTCTCGCCACTTTTACCAATGCCATACACATCGCCGCATCGTGGGGGGTTATATCTGTGCGGAGGAAAATAGACCACAACGCAGCGATGTTCCTATGATTAGTAACTTTATCACCATAATCACTATGGCGCTTGCCACCAATTAATTTCTGTGCTTCTTTTAAAAGTTCTTCTGAGATCATTTAAAAAATTTCTTTAAATTCTCTTGTAGATTCTGATTCAATAACGTGTAAAGATTTTTTTGCCCTAGTGACTCCCACATAAAACACTCGCCTTTCATCATCTTGTTGTACAAAATAATTATCATCCACTTTTTTAGGTAGGTCAGTCAATAACATAACATGATCCGCTTCGCCACCCTTTGCTGCGTGGATCGTAGATAATTTTATATTTTTAGATACATTAAAATCTTGTTGTCTTTGTAATGCGGCCGTAATGTAGGCTTGTTGAGATTCCGGAATGTTGTCTAAAGCTACGTGCCATTCTCTTGCGATGTGCACATTTAACCCGTGAAACATGACTAATGCCTCATGGTCATATTCTTTTTCTTCGTCCGCAGCTTTTAGATCCTTATATCCGTGGGCAATATGATTATTTCCAGACATATAATAATACATATCTTTCAATACTTTAAAGGGAATTGTTTCACCTTTTTGTAAAGTTTTCCATCCAATTATAGCATTCAACATTTTCTCCGACACAGAGGATCGATTATATCTTTCAAAAAATAACCCTCTTATTCTTAGTTCTTCTGCAAGTTGATCTAAGAAATAGTTAGCGCGACCTAATATTAGCCACGTTCCTTGAGTTAAATCCATCTGAGAATTTAACCTTGTTCTATGATATTTTAATTCTCCTTCATATTCTCGTGGCTTCCATTCTTTTTCCACCCGATCCTTTACAGGAGTGATGATTTGATGGGCTATGGTATGAACTTTCCTGGGAATCCTATAGGATTGATTTAAAATCTCTCTTCTAGGAACAGCATTTGATTTTCCTATCTTTTTTAAACGACCAATGTCAGCTCCAGCCCAATTAAAAATTGCCTGATCATCATCACCCGCGATGTAAGCTCGTTCAGCTTTTCGGATAAGCTGCTCCACCATCTGCCATTGAATTAAACTTAAGTCCTGGGCCTCATCAACAATTACAACATCCAATTTAGGGGCATCATTTTTTTTAATGAACTCCAATATCATATCAGTGTAATCAAAAAGATTACGTTTCTTTTTGAATTTTGTCAGTCCCTTATCCACGTAATTTAATTTATCAAATCCTCCATCAATGTGATAACCACAATTAGAGAACCGATTCATTAAAGATGTCCCTGTTATTTTTGATTTATCAATTAGGTTAATGTAAATGTCTTTAGGAATTGATACTCCCAATTCATCAACGGACTTATTAGGATTATATAATTTTAATTGCAACCAATCAGAAACTTCCTGGTACTGGTTATCCCCCATCACGTCCGAAGGCTTTAGATTTAAATGATGATAAGCGAGGCTGTGCAGCGTTCTAAAATAAGTAAAATCTTTTTTTTCTAAATTAAATTTTTTCATCGCACGAGTGACAGCTTCGCGTGCCGCTTTTTTTGTGAAGGCAAAATACCCTATGCGATCAATGGAAGTGCCATTGTTTATTTCTTCCTCTACTATATTAAGCAAGCGTGTAGTTTTACCGGTTCCAGGCGGTCCGAATATAGTTATAATTTTTTCTCCGTGTCTATCGTTTAATATCATTTTCTTTCATTACATTTTCCATTAATAATAAATTTAACTTGATCATTTTAAGATCATTAATTAACATTCGCCTCGTTAATTTTAATTTTTTATTCTCCGCTTTCTTAATCAGTTGAGCGGAAATTATCAGTGTTTCATTAATCAGTTTTTTCATCTTCATCCTCGCTGTAAGTTTTAAGAATTGATTGCCCTAGATAAAATGGTATCTGAGGAATTAAACTGTTTCCTAATCCTTTAAGTCTGTCCACCCGGCCGGGAATCCCATGAGCCACTCTACCCACGTCGGGTTCAATGTCCCACCACCCTTCTGATCCTTGACTGCCATCGTAAGTCCAACTTGTTTTCCCATTTTGATTCTTCTTTGTATCGCTGGATCGGACAGGTTTCCCCTGTCCCTGTTGTCCGATGCGTTCGGTGTCGGCCATATCTTCACTGCCGCAGGCAGCATCACCTGAAAACCCTTCTTCTTGATGTCCCTCGCGTATCTCCCGTCGTCGTTCACGTCCTGCTTGTACATTCCCTTTGAGGGTGTCGGCCACAATCCAGATTCTCTCTCTTTTGTGGTTGGCACCGACGCTACTAGCGCTAACACTAAACGTCCTTGCGGAGTAACCTTGATCCGCCAAGTCCGATAGTACGGAGTCCAGACCGAGTTTAATGTGGCCAGGAACGTTTTCTCCAACAACCCAAGTCGGCCGGAGCTCTTTGATAACTCTAAACATTTCCGGCCAGAGGTGTCGCGGATCGCTTTCGCCTCTTTTTCTGCCGGCGTTGCTAAACGGCTGGCATGGGTAACCGCCCGTGACGATGTGGATTGGAAGAAGTCCGTCTGCTTTGAGTCTTTCATATGTCAGCTCCTTTATGTCTTCATACCGTTTAACATATGGCCAATGCTTTTGCAGAACCTTTCTTGGATATTCTTCAATCTCGCAGAATGCCACTGTTTCAAATCCACCCGTGGCTTCCATTCCAAGGCTGAAGCCACCGATGCCACTAAATAAATCTAAGTGTCTAAGTTTCATTTAAAACGGAATCTCATCCTCTCTATCTTTAGGAATCTTTAACTCCTCTTTTGGTTTTTCCAATTCCTGGATCCACCATACTCTTCTATTCTTTCCCCTTATTCGACGAACAACATTAGGGGGATCTAGTTCTTTTCCATCCGCATCCACGGGAGAATTGTTTCGCTGCCGGATCCTGGCGCCAATGCGAGTCGGATCAAATCCTTTGAATCTTTTCTTCTCTAAATATTCCTCTAATTTTGCCATCAAGAAATATGTTTTGCCGTTCTCCGTAAATGATTTTCCCAGGCGAAGCTCATCCATATTCGCTCCCTCCCCCTGGTCAAGGATGAATGTTTCCAGGTGCTGATCAAACCGTCCCTCGATGCGAACGTCATCAGGCATTTCAATGACTTCAACGCTCTCGATTAATTCTTTAATTTTATTGAGCCATTCCCCACGGCTCACGGTATTAATAACAATGTTCTGTTGGTCGATGCACGCAAGAATGAATTCATTTTGATTATAAAGCTGCCGAGTTGATAAGCTGACAATATTTCCATCCACGCTGATGAACCATACGGAATTATCTGATTGATATTTTTGTAGATTAGAAAACTTATGCGCGTACTCATCGCCGATTCCATATTTTCTTTGTCGACATACACGTGAATTACAAACCGCACACATGGGTTGATCTTTACATTTGTATTGGTAGTCGTTCTTGTTATGCTGATTAATAATTTTTTGAACTTGTTTGTACTCTAAGCTTGGCTTCAAATGATCGTGATTAAATGCGGATACTTTATCCTCCCATCCTTGCTCCCATTTCTTTTTTGCATATACTGCATAGTGGTACAGAGTATTATCTCTTCCTCCCTCTCCTATTCCCTGATCCATTAGAGTTTGCAGACAAGGGGGACCATCAGCTAACTCTTTGGAATAAACATTTTCAATTTTTTTAGGTTTTATATTATCGATTTCTTGCGGATCAGTTTTGTACTGATCCCACATAGAATAGAACTGATCCAATGTAGCAGCACTACCGTCATCCAAAAAAGCATAACGATTAGTATCATTACCGCCAAAGTAAGGAAGATTAAGAAAATTACCAGTATCCCCACGCTGTGCGTCAAGTTTAATTTGCTTAGGAAAGATCTCACAATCTCCATGTCCTAGCACTGCTGCCCAATCCGTCAATTTATTTCTAAGCTCTTCTGCATTCACAGGAGAAGAGGTAAATAAAAATAGATGAGCCCCACCACTTTTGGATCGGCAAACAATTAAAGGTAATTCAAATTTTCTTATTTTTTCTATGATTATCTTATGATCTAAAGGATAAGTATCAACATCAATGCAGCCCCAAGAACAAGTACTATCATCTCTAATGGGGATAATACCAAGACTATGTTCCACACCCTGAACATGATTTTCCCATAATGTATCTGTAACATTAGACTTTTTAATAAACGCATTTCCGCCCTGCTTTCCATTTTTTAAATTTCCTGGAATGTATTGTCCATAAGCTCTGTCTAGACCAGAAAATATTTGTTTAAATTTTTTTATACTCATAGACAGCTTCCTCCGCTATAATGCGAGCCATCGATTGTATACGTATAAATGATTAGGATATGAGCACTAACCTCGTTGAGAAACGCATACAATCTAATGAAGTGGCTCGTGGTCTCCATAAGGAGCTTCCCAACGAAACCTTAGAAGGGTATGCTTTCCCCCGAAACCTCTTTAGTTTCCTCTTGGACAGGAATAAGTTTATCCTTCGCAAGACTCATCTCTTCGGAAAAAGCTCTGGCTTCTCCAACATGATGCTCCAAAGTTAAAATAGAATCTACTTCTACTTTCCACTTGTACCACGTTTTATCGCCATTCTTAGTCTTCTCTGTTCTCAATACATAAGAGTGTGACCACATAGGAGGGGTGAAGTGCACACCTTTTGAGTTTTTTATCTTCAAATTTTTCATCTTGCTGTTCCAATTCCTGCTTGGAGTTAGTTGTGATGACTTCATTGAGATAACAGCTTGGCTAGTTTCCCCTTTTCCACCTATAATAACAACAAAGTAATTCGCTGTCTCTTCGATGTAATTACCTGAATTATCATTGGTGTAGTACTTATTATCTTCTCCTCTAACCGTATTGCCCATCACTTCTTTTGATCGATGAACATTAACGGGTCCTTTAGCTCCACTGCCAACAGGTGCCCACTCCACATAAGTTTTGTGGTACACGCAAGGAACCACTCGAACTCCAGTAGCAGAGTCCCAATGTTCTCCTGTAACGGAATTATAAATATGGCCGGCCTTCAACGCCTCATCGTTTTCTAGCTCTGGTGACATAGCTTGGAGAAGCTTTAGTCTCGGGAGCTGTAAGTCATCTGCTCCCATATCTTCAAAACCAGTCGTAACGTTTTCAAACTGATTTAAAATTGCAACGGCGTGATTGCCATTACTTTTTTTTGTTACTGCTTTTTTCCTTGCAGCTTTTTTCTTTGTTTTCATAATCATACCTCATAGGTTCATTAGTTTATAAATTATCGCTTAATGCTGACTTTATTAAGTCTATACGCACTAAACAATTTGTCATCAAAATCCACCCCATCACGTGTTTTCGCAGTTAAGTACGATCGCAACGTCATCCAATGGATGGCAGACGACACATTCGGAACAAGTCCCGAATCCTTGGCTAGCTTCTTGAATTTCTCAGCGGTTTTATCCTCGCCTTTTTTGAAATCCACACTTACTAAATTCTTTATTATATCACCATCTCCCTGGGAACGCACCCAAGCAAATGCTTTTTCTTTATTTTCTTCTGTGATCCCGCAGTGCAACTGTTCTTTTGTACTTACTTTGGATCCATCCGTCAGTTTTAATTCCGATAAACCCTTGGATTGCAAGAGATCAGTAATGCTGTCTGAAAGTATCTGTTCTTCCTCCTTAAGCTTCTTCACCATTTCTTCGGTGGATCCAATTTTTTCTTGAACCTCCTGGATACGAGCTATTTCCGCCCCGAGCTGGCCTAAGGCCTCATCATCAATGGCGTCAAACGCCTTTGTTGATTCTTCTTCGAATAAGTTAATAACTTTATTATTCATTTTTATCTCCCATATTATCTTTTATTATTTACTTGCATTTTATCTTATAGTCAACTATAAAATAATTTTTATTATGAGTGAATACATATTTAAGACAAAGCCTTACGAACATCAGACCATAGCCTTAAAAAAGTCGTGGAATAAGGAATATTATGGCTTTTTTATGGAGATGGGGACCGGTAAGTCCAAGGTTTTAATAGATGAAATCGCCGCTCTTTACCTGCGTGGAAAGATTACCGGCGCTCTAATCATAGCTCCGAAGGGGGTGTACCGGAATTGGGAGAGAGGGGAGATCCCCACCCATATGCCGGATCAGGTTCCATATACTATTGCAGCGTGGAAAGCTCCAAGTGAAATGACGATCCAAGATAAGAAAAATTTAAAAGAAATATTGGAGCCTAACGGAAAGTTGAGAATCCTCCTGATGAATATCGAGGCCTTAAGCGGACTCAAGGGGGCTAAGTATGCAGCGATGTTCTTGAAAAAGAATAATGCAATGATGGCCATCGACGAGAGCACCACCATTAAAACGCCTAACGCTTCACGCACCAAGAACACCCTTAAGCTAGCTTCACTCGCAACTTACAAGCGCATCATGACGGGATCACCGGTAACGAAAAATCCTTTGGACATTTATTCCCAATTGGATTTTCTCAGCCCCCTGATTTTGAATCAGAACTACTGGGCGTTCCGTTCCAGGTACGCTGTGATGGTGAGAAGGAATTTCGGCGCACGGTCCACGCAACTTGTCGTAGGATTTCAGAGGATCCCGGAATTAAATACAATTATTGAACAGCATTCATATAGAGTTTTAAAGGAAGACTGTCTGGATCTTCCGGACAAGGTATATCAGCGACGATTTGTCTCCCTGACACCAGAGCAGGTTAAAGCTTATGAAGAGATGCGACGATTCAATTTAACGGAGGTGGAGGGAAGAACGATGACTAGCCTATCCACTCTTACGGCTTTGATCCGGCTGCATCAGATCAGCTGTGGTCATATCAGCTTTGATGACGGGGAAACACAGGCGCTCAAGAACAACCGGATGAAGGAACTTCTCGATATTCTTGATGAGACCGAGGGAAAAGTCATTATCTGGGCGAGCTACAGATTTGATCTGCGCCACATTACGGACGCATTGAAAGAAAAGTTCGGAGAGAATAGCTGCGCCTCCTATTTCGGGGACACAAAAGACAAGGACCGCCAGGATATCGTAGAGAAATTCCAGGATAAGAATTCAGAGCTTAAGTATTTTGTCGGCAATCCGTCGACGGGTGGATATGGACTCACGCTCCACGCTGCCCACACAGTTATTTACTATTCAAATACTTATGACCTGGAAAAAAGAATACAATCAGAAGATCGCGTGCACAGAATTGGTCAGACCAATAAAGTTACTTACATTGATCTGATTAGCGAAGGAACAGTGGATGAGAAAATAGTCCAAAGCTTACGAAGCAAAATTGATATTGCTACGGAAGTGATGGGCGAGCAAGTAAAACAATGGGTCATTGAACCCATTAGAAAGAGAAAATAATGGACACTACAAAATATAAATCGGTAGCAACCAAAATGGAAACCTACCACAAAGCGAGGATTATGGCGACGAACACACATCGTTCCATTGGATCATACATTTCCATGGTCATAGACAACGCCTGGAAGAAGCAAAAGCCGGCGGTTCGCAAACTCTTGAAAGGAGAGTCAATACAATGAAGACAAAAAAACTAAAAAGAAAAATCTTTAAGACTTATGATTATTCCCTGTTTAAAAAACTCAGGGGAAACAGGGACCTTCGTGAAGCCCATCTAAAAGCCATTACGAAAAGTATGGAAGAGGATGGCTACTCCCACAATCTTGTTCAAGTGAATGAGAAAATGGAAGTCATTGAAGGACAGCATCACGTGGAAAGCTGCAAGGCCCTCGGACTTCCCGTTTACTATTACGTAGTAGAAGGCGCAAACATCAATGATGTTTCCGTTCTCAATACCACTCGGAAAAGCTGGAGCTTCGATGATTGGATGGGACGCTATGTTAAATACAATTATCAGGAGTATAAATTCTATCAATGTTATAAGGAAAAATGGGGCTTTGATCACTGGAGCACCATATTCCTGTTGTGCCGCACAAAGGGAGTGAGAGGACGCGGAAAGCTGAAGAAAGCTTTTGAAACAGGAAACCTAAAAATTGAAACTCTTGAAGAAGGTAAAGAATGGGCGAAACGCATCATGGACATCAAGCCGTTCTACTCCAACTACAAGAGACGCGCTTTCATCCAGGCAATGATCCGTGTTTTTCATGACAGTCGCTACAATCACAAAACATTCTTAAAAAAGCTCAGCTTGGTGAGGGACAGGATGTATGACTGCTCAAGAGTGGGTCTTTACCTTCAGCGCATTGATGACATTATGAACTACGGCACACCCAAAAACCAGAGGGTTAATTTTTACTACCAGTGGGGTGACTCTGATTCCATTTTTCAAGTGAAAGCGGCATAACTGAATGAAAAGTTTACGGCAACGCCTGGAGAAGGAAAAGATTCGCTTAGGCAAGATCGCGCTGCGAGACGCGCGAACACCTAAAGAATTATTGGTGCGCAGGCGTTGGGATCGCATTAACACGATACTAGGGAGAAGGTATGAACAAAAAGATATGTCCTAACTGCGGCGGTAACGGGTTCAAGACATGCAGATGGGAGGCGGAAGACGTCACTTTCCAGTGCAAGGCGTGCTCTTCCAACGGTGAAGTGGATCCGGACAGGTATTTTCACCAGACTTGGACCGAGCCCCACGGCACAGAAAGCCATTATGTCGGTCCTTTATTGGATCCAGAATTGTTTAAGAATCTACAAATAATCACAGATTAGTTGATTTTTACATAAAATCACATATAATTCAGCCGTAAAATTAAAAGGCTGTCTTATGACTACGCAATTGCCTAATAGTCCGGTGAGAAAAATTTCCCGGTGCCGTCGATGTAATACTGTTTCCGTCCATTTCTATGATTCCAAACACGATTGCAGCTACACCCAGGAAGAATGGTTCACCATTTGTGAACAAGGAAAAGAAGCTCTAAGAAAGATTCTTCAACCGGTGACGGGGAATCCTATATTCTTTTTAGAGTAGTCTTTCCCATCGATTCTTAATCAAGCTGTCCGCTATCTGAGGAGCTCTGTTCTCCACGTACCCCTTATGCCCCGGCTGAACTTATGACCGGCTGTTTTCTTGTTGTGCCTGTGATGATTTGTTACAAAATCATTTGCAGCCTTAAGAGATAGGGGAATTGTTTTAAACATTACAACTATTTTTTCTTTCTAAGATTATCAACATTGTCTCCTATAATGAACACCATCACGGCGATGCATATGAGCACCGCCAGGATGATTCCAAGTAGAATATTAGTTATCATCATCATCTCTCATTGCTTGCAGATAGGATAGAAAATCCGTATGTTCACTGTCTATAAAAGATGGACGATTATGCTTTAGCGACGAACCATTTTTCTTCTTCTCTTCAATTTTTTTCTCAAAGAACCTCACAGCTTTCATATTGTCATCAAAGATCTTTCCATCCTCAATTTGCTCCAACTGCCAGGATCCATTCTTTTTAGTTACTATAGTTTTCATTCTTCCTCACTCTCAGTTTTCCTATATATATGAAAATCGGTATGAAAACGAGCGCCAAGAGGCAGCCGAAGGAGGTTCCCATCGCAAGATCCACGGACCAAGTGCTCATTCCACCCAGAAAATCGCTCAGCGCGTTCCCCAGGCCGGCCCCATAGACAGCTCCAAAGCCGGTCTGCAACCTTTTCGGCAGATACTTTTCAAAGCTATACCCGGATATGGACCCAAGGATCATGATAAAATTATCCACTATGCCATAAATTATATATTCAGTCATATTCTCTCCCTTTTAATAGTATGGGAATTATCTTATATAGAATACAATGTCAATAAAAATACCCCCGCAAAGGGATTTTATTGTAACCGTTTGGGGGGTAAGGGAGTGAATAAAAATCCTTTTAGATAGGATTCACCCTCTTTTGGCATAAAAAAGTAACACTGTATAGTGTTTTTACCCCTAATTCTTTTTATAAAAAAATTAAATACCCCTTGTAGCAGTGTAGCAGATGTAGCAGTGTGAAAATCACTATACATATCAATGATTTAGATCTTTTTTTCTGCTACACCACTGCTACACCACCCTTTTCCAGATGTAGCACTAAAAAGTATTATCTTTGTTTTCTGCCGTTTTTAAAATATAATGCTTAATATGAATATTGAATTAAGAGACAAACTTACACCAAAACAAATCAAATTCTGCTTACTTTTTGTTCAAGAAGGAGAAGAATTAAGTGCTAAGGAATGTGCTATTAGGGCCGGATATGCAGAATCGGTTGCTGCTAAGACTGCCTCTGAGTTAAGAAGAAAACCTCATGTCGCTAAATACATTAAAGAACTGAGAGATGATGAAGAAAAAAGATATGAAGTTAATTTTAATAGGCATCTAAAAAGACTTGATCAATTAAGTAAAGGAGCTGAAGGGTCAGGTAATTGGAATGCCGCCGTTCAAGCGGAGAAATCACGTGGCCAAGTGGCCGGTCTTTATATTGACCGGAAAGAAATTATGCACGGATCGATTGATCAGCTGAGCCGGGAAGAGGTTGATAAATTACTTACTGATATGGATAAAAAATTATCTATCGAAGGGAGTTTTACTGTAGATGACGACCAAACCGGAAACAAAGTTTTGGAAAAGAATAAAAAATAACGCGTCAAAAATTACCTACTTTAGAATTGAGGCGGTCACTCCATTAGGATTGCCTGATTTAAACGGATTATTTAATGATCCGGAAAAAGGATCAGGTGAATTTTGGATTGAATTAAAGGTAACAACGGGGAAACGTGTCAATCTATCTCCGGCACAAATTTCGTGGCATATGCACAGATCTAAGCTTGGAGGAAAATCATTTATCATGGCCACCCCCCTCGTCCGGGGGGCTATCTCCGTGTACTCTGGGGGAAGAACCTTGAGCCTTGCTCAGTCAGGTATGGACCTTGAACCTTGTGCCTTGTTCCCTGAACCAATTGATTGGTTCGGCCTTGAGACCTGGTTCATTGATAATGTAGCCTGAGCTCTGAAGTGTAGCCACGGCTTGAGCCCTGCGACCTTGAGACCTGAGCCCCGGTTCACGCAGCGCAGGCACAGCCACCTGGGCTTGCTGCTTGTTTTTTTCATGTTCTCCTTCAGGTATTCCCTGGAGCAGAGATCACAAACTTCAGTGCGCGGCATAGCTGACATTTTTTATCTTTGTATTCCAACAGGCCCGGCACTTCTTGCATTCATTGCCTTGCCTGGGAGCTTTACAGCTGAAGCCAATTGCTTTGGAATTCTTATGGACTGTTGACGTAAGCCCGGCGTTTTTGTGAGGGGCTCCATCGATCATCGTAGCACTGACCCGCACTGCCAGATTACCAGGGAGTGACAAGCCTTCTTTAAAAAAGGCTTTCAGGAATCCGGCCTCGCGTGTCGGGATCCAGTGCTTCACCGTAGGCGTCCTTTTACAGACAGCTACAATCTTTTTAAAATGCTCCAGGCTTTGGAGATCCCCGCTGTCATGCCATCTAAAAAACGGGACCTTGCGGCCGTAGTTATTAATTAACATAACCATTGCGTCGATCCATCCTGGATCATCAATTGCTTCAAGCCTGTTAGCGTGTGCCTGCTTAACACCCGGGAATATGTAGCGTCCCTTGAGCGCGTAACAGCTGGCGCACGTTGAGCCATCCACTAGCCTAAGCTTTGATCCGGTAGCGCATTCAAACGCACTGAGACCGTAGCCGTAGCCAGGCATTTTCGAAGGGTTGCTTAAACCACCCACTAATAACTTCGCTTCTTTTATATTCATTATTGACATATATAAGATAGTATGGGATAGTCAAGTATTAATTTTTAAAAAGGAGAAAAAAATTATGAATTTAACAATAGAAGTTAAAAACATATACGGCAATGAATTAGTATATCCTATATGTGATAAGGCTAAAAAGCTTTGCAGCTTAACAGGTCAAAAAACTTTTAATAAATATGATATTAATACTTTAAAAAGTTTAGGCTATACTTTTACACAAAATAAAAAAGAATTATAAAAGCTTGAGCCTGGGCCTTGTGCCTGGGCCCTTTTACCTTGAGCCTTGAGACCTTTTTAATTTAATTGGCTTGAGCCCTGGATCATTTTTTATTTTTTATTTTATGTGCCAGGCGTATGATTTCATAAAGCTCGGTGCTTTTTGCTTCCGATGTATTGCCGTCGTGGATCTCGGACAATTGCTGATCGCTTAAAAAGCCGTCCGGCCCAGGAGTGAATTCCGTATAGTTATCGTGAAAACTGTCCACGTAGTACGAGTTATGATCGTACATTAAAATTTTTTCAATTAGTTTCTCCATTGAGTACCTCCTTCAAGTATTCAAATTTTCTCTCCAACGCCCACTTCTCTTGCGCTTCGTCCATCGTCATTGCGTGGGGGTGGATCTTGTCATCAATGTACAGACTGAACCTCTCTGAAAATTGGTGAGGCAGTGAGGCACTGTATCGATAAGAATTTTTTGCACCATTAACTTTTCTCGTGCCTCTTCCTAATTTTCTGATCTTATATCTTTTACGATTTAAGTACTTGCGAGCAAGCCGAATGAATTCAGCCCCCTCTTCATTATTAGGTATATCTGAAAAGTAATGTATCGGTATTATTTTCATTATTGACTTCTATCTCATATTATCTTATATGTCAATAAACCATTTAAAAAGGAGTGAAAAATGGCTGAACTAAAAGTTTATCAACGAGATCATTATAGAGGCAAGATTCGTGATCTCTTGAGACCTGAAATAGAAAAGGAAGAGATGCTACTATCATCAATAATTGCTGATATGACAGACTCGGCTGAAAAGACTCTTGCTAAAAAACTAGGGGCTGATGAAATCATCAAAGCCCTAGAACAAGCAGAAGCAGAGATCTTGAAAGCTCGCAATAGGGCGAGGACTTTTTTCATGAGACTCTCAAGAAAGCGTGTGAGCTTTAAGCGTAATCTTGAATATGGCTTTGAGCGTGGTGATGATGAAAAAATCACGCCTAAAAAATGCTGGAGTCAGATCAGAAAATGGGCTGAAAAGCTAGCCGAGAAGGAAGCCGAGAAGCTACCTCAAGGAAAGCGTATCGCTTATCTGAAAGCAGTTGAAACAAGGGCTGATGATACAGTCATGGAAGCGCATGTTTCAAATGACATAACGCAAGGTCTGACAGAATTATTTGGAACGCTTGAGATTGGGTGGAATAGAGCTTTGCCTCAACTTGCCCCTCCAAGCAAAGATCAACCTGAAGACTAAAAACTAAAAAAAGGGGGGTAGTTATACCTATCCCCCTTCCTTAAAAACGCTTGTGCGTTTAATTTAAAGACATTTTTTTTTCGCTTGTGCCTGGAATTTTAGATCTTGGGCCCTGGAGCTGTCAGCTCCAGTCATGGTCCTATTTTTTTTTAGGATAATTAAAAAGGGCGAGCGTACTCATTACTAATAACTCTGGCGCTCGCCCCTTGTCTTAGATTACAGGAATTGTTGGAAGGTCTTTAAAGGAGGTAAACAATGATCCTCCATCATTCCCTTCATCATCCTGGGAAGGAAACATGTAACTCCCATCATTAAAAAACATAACGAGGGGAGTTTGATCCCATCCCAAGTCGTCCATTTCCTTTTTATTTAAGTATCGGACTTGGACAATCTTTTTGCCTACGAGATGTTTTTGACAAATCTTTGTCCATCTCTTGCGAGTGTCACTCATAACTCGGCCTCAAATTCGCAAGAATTATTTTTCTTTACACACTCGCGAATTTTCTCTCCAAGTTTCCAACGAGCATACCATTCTAAAATAAATGTCACTCTCCTGCTTGATACTTTAAGAGACTTTTCAATCATCTCATTATTGTATCCCATCTCTTTGCTTTTTTCTAAGTCAGAAAAAAACTTTTCAATTTCCTGGAAATGTTTTCCAAGAGTTTCTTTACAAGTTTTAAGACCTTTCTCAATGCTTGTAAGGTCCTCTTCACTATAGTAATAATTGATATGTGTCGGTTCGCCTTCCTTGCCGAAAAAATCTGCGTCAGAACTCGATTGAACTCCGAACCAAAACTTACCCTCAATATCGCCATTGTAATATCTACCCATAATTTTCTCCTTTTTAAAAATTATTTAATTGACATTACATAAGATTTATCCCATAGTCAACTTGAAATTGCACGGAGTGTATTTCAAATAAAGGAGTGAATATGAAGACATTTAAAAGAAAGCTTTTAGGCAAAGTCGGGGTTGATAGTGGTATGCTATGCATTCATGACCCCTGCTATGACAAAGCTTCAATTAAAAAACTAGGAATTGAATTTCAATCCGGCTATGGCGACGGCCTCTATTCTGTTTTTGGAATTGAGAATTTAGACGGCCGGATAATAAAGGTTGAAATCATAATGGGTGAGCATCTCATTGACAATGATGGCTTAGTCTTCACTGATTATGATGAAACTGAAAAAGGAAATCCAAAAGATAACGGAGAAAAAATATCTCTATTTGATCAAATAGGTTGACCCCAGAAAAAAGGGCCCATGAAACTTGGGCCCTTTTTTTATTTACCTTGCGCCTGGTCCTTGTGACTTATTGCCTGGTCCCTGTGCCTGGTATCGTAGCTGACAGCTCGTACAGCTTCAGTAGCCACATGCTTTTCCAGGCCGGATCCTTGGTCCTTTTAATTATATTCTCCAGGGCCCTGATCCTTTTCCATAATAAAATTTCATTGGGCATATTCTTTTTCCTTTCCAGTCGGGGTGTATTTCATAACCATTTTTTCTAAGCTTATTTTTTTGTCTTTTAGTAACAACCAATTTACCAAGTAACTGCATTAAGCTTTTTAAATATTCAGTTTCAGATCCTAGTTTTTTCTTCTTTACATTATGGATCTCAAAACTCACTAGATCCTGCAAAATTGTAATATCATAAGCGTTTAAATATTTCATATTCACTCCAATTGAATTGAAACAAGGCCACCACTATGGTGGCCTTGAGCATTGTTTATTATATATCTTTGTCTTCCATCACAAAGTCATATGACTTAATGAATGTAATAGCTAAAACCATCAATACTACATTGTTTAAGAATGTGTAATTGAATGGATTATAATTCAAGTTCAAAAGAACTAGCATTACCACGTTAAGCAAAAGCATAATCAGTTTTGTTTGTGCTAACATTTTTTCACTCCTATTGAATTGCAAGGGCGCATCATTGCGCCCCTGTGTATTGTTAATTAGTCGAGCAGTATCATATAAGCATCAGCATTAAATCTCTGAAACCAATCTATGCCAAGTCTTACATTTTTATAATCTTGGAATTGTTCACAACCTTTTATTACATCATAAATTGAAAGTTCTAATGCATTCAATCTTGCTGTTTCTCCACTATATGGATTTTTAACAATCGCACCTTTAGTGTAGATTTGTATTTGTTGATTAAAAGGGTGTTTATCTTTTAGCATTTTTATTTGCATAACTACTCCAATACTCGCAAGAGCGTATTTGCTATATCATCATAAGCAAGTTTTTTACCTTGCATTTGATAAAAGTCATTTGCATAACGCTCTTGTAAATTTAATTCACTCCACCTTGTTAGCTTATTCTTACAAGATAGTTGCCTTGCATTAACGCTCTCCAAGAGAGCGTTAATGATTTGATTTTTAAATTCCTTATTGTTCATTTGGACTTTCCCAACTATCCGCATTTTCCTGAGCACATTCATTTTCCCACTCGTGAATTGCGTCTTCTTGTTCAAGTTCCAAAAGTTCGTCAATTTCAGACTTTGAATAGGTTGGATATTCTTCAACAAGTTCTATTCTTCTTAGCTCCCATTGTTTATTCCAATCTTGTTCTTGAGTAATCAAAGCCTCGTTATTCATTTTACCCATTCGACCCCCATAGCCTTCAGGCTTGTAATGTTATTTAATTGAATAGACCTCCAACACCTTGCGGGGTCTTTCCCTTTGTTTCTTCTTAATAGGTCAATATCTATTACCTCTAATAAATGCGACCTATCCCCTAGTAATTCACCACCTTTAAAAAACTTGTCATTACTTACTAATCTACAAGTCATTTTTCTAGGTGTGCCATCTTTTTTAATAAACTCAACTGAAAAGATTTTACCTAGTAAAGTCTCTTTCATTGTTTGCTTATCAAAGTCTTTTATTTTATGTAATTTCATATTCACTCCATTTGTTATATTTAATTACAGTATATATATGGGCTTTAATGGGATAAAATACAAGTCTTTTTTACACATATTTGTGTATTAATTCCGTTCACCCTTTGTTCTTACGGCTCTTGCCCTGCCACAGCCGAAGAATGAAGGGTGAAAGTAAAGTATAATTACAAAGTAATTATTCAATATTAACTTATTAAAGAGGGGGTACACCCCTAAATTCACTACTACTTTTTATTATTTCTCTTTATATATAAACTTTTACTCATATAAACCCTATGGTATAAACTTCTAACTATGGCCGATTTAAACGCATTTAAAAGGGTAGTTAATTTTGATAATCTGGGACCGGAGGAATTAGAGATTTTTCAAAAGAAACTCTTATTACGCAAAAAAACATTTGATTTAAAAAATCTTGCCCAACAAAACTTTCTTAAGTTTGTTAAACAAGTATGGCCTGGATTCATAGAGGGTCCCCACCACATTGAGATTGCAAAAAAGTTTCAAGAGATGGCGGAGGGGAAGATAAAACGATTAATTGTCAATATGCCACCCCGTCACACCAAATCAGAATTTGCTTCCTATTTACTTCCGGCGTGGATGATGGGCCGTAATCCAAGCCTCAAGATCATTCAGACGACGCACACGGCGGAGCTGTCCTACCGGTTCGGCCGTAAGGTGAGGAATTTGATGGAGGAGAAATCCTTTCAGGATATTTTTGATGACGTCAAACTTTCCCAGGATTCCAAAGCTGCGGGAAGGTGGGAGACCAATAAAAGCGGGGAGTACTTCGCTGCGGGTGTCGGCGGTGCCATCACGGGCCGTGGTGCGGATTTATTAATTATTGATGATCCCCACTCGGAGCAGGACGCTCTGAGCGAGACGGCGATGGACACGGCGTACGAATGGTACACCTCAGGGCCGAGGCAGAGATTGCAGCCGGGAGGAACGATCGTCATCGTCATGACGCGGTGGTCGACAAAGGACTTGACGGGGCAGTTGATGAAGGCGCAGAAGGACGTGAAGGCGGATCAGTGGGAGGTCATTGAATTTCCAGCCGTCATGCCGGATAACACGCCGGTCTGGCCTCAGTACTGGAAGATGCAGGAGCTGGAGGCGGTTCAGGCTTCCCTGTCGCTTCCGAAGTGGAACGCGCAGTGGCAGCAGAATCCCATATCCGAGGAGGGCTCCATCATCAAGAGGGATTGGTGGAAAATCTGGGAGAAGGAAAAGCTTCCTGAACTGCAGCACGTGATTCAATCCTATGACACGGCGTTTTCCAAGAAGGAGACGGCCGACTACTCGGCCATTACGACGTGGGGCGTATTTCTTGTTGATGACATCACGCCGAACATCATCCTGTTGGACGTGCACAAGGGGAGGTGGGACTTTCCCGAATTGAAGACGGTCGCCCTCAAGCAGTGGAAATACTGGGAGCCTGAGACGATCATCATCGAGCAGAAGGCGAGCGGAACGCCCTTGACGCAGGAGCTTCGCCGCTTCGGAATTCCAGTTGTTAACTTTACACCGTCGCGAGGAAATGATAAGCATGTACGTGTTAACTCGGTGTCAACACTTTTTGAAGCGGGACAAGTATGGCGTCCCGATGAGAAATGGGCAGAAGAGTTGGCGGAGGAATGCGCAGCGTTCCCTTACGGCGACAATGATGACTTGGTCGACAGCATGACGCAGGCCTTGATCAGATATCGCCAAGTGGGGTTGGCCGTGCACCCAGAGGATTATAAGGATCCTCCGAGTTTACCTCCCACGCATATGGTGGAGTATTACTAATGGGCTACGTCAAAGGATTCACGGTTGAAAGACCAAAGAAAAAGAAGACAAAGAAGCAGAAGACGGCCGCGAGTTTCATGAATCCGAAGTCAGCCTACTATAAGTTCAAAGTAACAAAGCCTTGGACAACGAAGTTGAAATCTAAAAAGAAAAAGAGTAAGTTAGTTTAGGATATTCATTATGCATAATAATAAAAAAGGAAAAGGAAGCATGCTCAGCATCACCATCGAGCAGAAACCGATTAACAAGAAAGCCTTGGACATGCTCAAGAAGGCGGAAAAGACGGGCAATGTCATTAAAATGAAATCAGGCGGAGCAGCCAAACGTGGCTACGGAAAGTCAAGAAGATAATGGCAGTTGAAAGACCAATTAGACCCGAGGAGCAGGCATCATTGGAAGTTGAAAATCCAATGGATATCGAGATCGAGGAAACAGATACTTCTATGATCACGGAAAATCCCGATGGATCGGTGACCGTGGGCGAAGAGGAGATGATCAGCGAGGAGGTGCCTTTCGAGGCCAACCTGGCGGAAGTGCTCGATGACCAAATATTACAGGATATTTCAACCGAACTGAGGGGTCAAGTCGAGGACGACAAGAGCTCCAGGGACGATTGGATGCACACCTATACGCAGGGATTGGATTTATTAGGATTTAGATATACAGAAAGAAGCCAACCGTTCAGGGGTGCAAGCTCCGTGAACCATCCGCTCCTGGCCGAAAGCGTGACAGCTTTCCAGGCGCAGGCCTACAAGGAACTGCTGCCGGCGGGAGGTCCCGTCAAGTGCAACGTGGTGGGAGAGCAGAACCGGGAAGTGGAGGAACAGGCGCACCGCGTCAAGCAGTACATGAATTATTTGATCACGGATCAGATGACCGAGTATGATCCCGACACGGATCAGATGCTGTTCTATCTTCCTTTAGCGGGATCGGCGTTCAAGAAAATTTATTATGACGGGGGAATTCAGCGACCAATGGCTAAGTTCATTCCAAGCGAGGACTTAATCGTGCCTTATTTGTCAACCGATCTGGAATCGGCGGAGCGCGTGACGCACGTCGTGAAGATGACGAAAAATGAAATTAGAAAAGCGCAAGTAGCAGGATTTTACAGGGACATAGAATTACTGGATCCGTCGCCGGATCAAAGTCGCATTCAGCAGAAGTACGATCAGATCGAAGGAGTGAAAAAAGTAAATTATGACGAGATATACCAACTGTGGGAGATCCACTGTGATCTGGACATAGAAGGATTTGAAGATCAGGACCCAGAGTCCGGAACGGCGACCGGCGTTAAGATTCCTTATGTCGTTACCGTTGATGATGACTCGGGAAAAGTTCTCTCCATTTACCGAAATTACAAGGAGCAGGATCCGACACGCAAAAAGATTCCGTACTTTGTTCACTACAAGTTTTTACCAGGCCTTGGCTTTTACGGCTTTGGTCTCATTCACATGCTCGGAGGTCTTTCCAGAACAGCGACATCAGCGCTCCGTCAACTGATTGATGCGGGAACACTGGCGAATTTACCTGCCGGATTTAAGGCACGGGGCATTCGCATTGAAGATGATGACACGCCGTTGCAACCAGGAGAATTCAGGGACATTGACGCGCCAAGCGGGGACTTACGACAAGGACTCATGCCTCTGCCGTACAAGGGACCCGACCAGACATTATTCGCATTACTCGGTTTTGTCGTTGACGCGGGGAAACGTTTTGCCGCAGTAGCTGATCAAAAATTAGGAGAAGGCTCACAAGCAAATCCTGTTGGCACGACTATGGCGATTATTGAACAGGGCTCAAAAGTAATGAGCGCCATTCATAAAAGATTGCACTTTGCCCAACGAAACGAATTTAAAATTTTAGCGAGAATTATTGCTGAATATCTTCCTCCTGAATATCCATATGCGGTTGTTGGCGGAAATCAAATGATCAAGCAAACGGATTTTGATGATCGTGTTGATATTATTCCTGTATCGGATCCAAACATATTCTCAATGGCGCAGCGTATTACGCTGGCTCAGACACAATTGCAATTAGCGCAAGCCGCTCCTCAGATTCATAACCAATACGAAGCCTACAGGCGAATGTATCAGGCGATGGGAGTGCAACAAATTGATCAAATTTTACCTCCTCCGCCACAGCCACAGCCGGTTGATGCGGCGATAGAGAATTCCGCTATGTTAATGCAGAAACCAGCACAAGCTTTTCCGCAACAGGCCCATATGGATCATATTGACACCCATCGTGCCTTTATGTCGACATATTTAGTGAAAAATTCACCACCTGTTTTAGCTTTAATTCAAGCCCATATATCTAATCACATAAGTGAACTGGCAAAAGAAGAGGTAATGATGAAGAATCAAGAAGAAATTCAACAGCAAGCGGCACAATATGGCGGACAAGTACCTCCGGAACTGCAGCAACAGTTCCAAATTGAGATTGCTAAGCAAGTTTCCGTTAGAGCTAAAGAATTAACGGAGGAAATGGTGGCAGAAGAACAAGAATATTTAGAAGGAATGAAACAAGATCCTCTAGTTGAGTTAAAAGAAAAAGAATTAGGCCTTAGAGCTGAGGAGTTAGAGCTACGTGCGCATGTACAAGGAGAGAAACAAAACTTGGATGAAGAAAAATTAGATATTAATACAAGACAAGAGCAAGAAAAAATAGATAATAAGGATATGCACGACACTATTAAGGAGGAAATATCACTTGCAAAAGTGGAAGAGCCTTCTAAACTGAGAAATAAATATTAATATGTTTACAATAAATACAGAAAATCAGGATATAGCTCATCTTACCAGTGTAGTGTATCAAGAAGTACAACAGATGTTGGCTAAGGATCCTATAAACCCAATTAATTTAGCAATGGCGTTGACATGTGCATCGCATATGATTTTAAATGAATATGCTCCTCCCGAGGATGTGCCTCATTTTAGGGAATATGCAAATAATCTCTTGATTGATTACAATAATATAACTAAACATTAAGATATGAAAAACTATAAACACCCAAATATGAAAACTGTCCCGGAGTCGATGCCGATGAAAAACAAAAACAGTGTTCTTTCAACAGCATCGGTAGTTGTTCCTGGCCCTGTGGTAAAACAAAATTTAGGATCAGGTCCAAAGGGACAACGCAGTAAAATGCAAATTAAGAAAGTACCTTTTAAAGGCGTTTTTTAATTTTTAATTTTAATGCATATTGCAAAAGTTCCTAACAAGAGGTAGATTAATTTCCAATTTAGCAAAGGAGGTTTCACATGAAACTCATTAAAGACATTTGGGGTTGGCTCAAAGAGTGGAATGATTGGGGCATGAAAGACTGGATTAAAGCCGGTATTATTGTCGTTGTTGTTCTGTTCATCCTATGGAAAATGACAGGCGCAGGAGCGTAAATGCTTAACCTTCTGTCAGGACTACTAGGTGGTAAAGGCGGAGCCCTCAAAACAATTTCTAGCGTTATTGATGATTTACATACTTCGGAGGAAGAAAAACTTGACAAGAAAATTCTTATGCAGCGTATCCAGCAAAAGCTTGCGGAGAAACAGATTGATGTAAATATTAAAGAAGGCGCCCATAAATCGATTTTTGTCGCGGGCTGGAGGCCCATGATCGGCTGGACGGGAGCCTTCGCGCTAATTTTTGAGTTCATCGTCTCCCCAGGAATTGAATGGTATGCAAAGTTCTCAGGTCTTGATATAACAGCTCCAGAAATTCAAACTGGCCCCTTACTAGCAATTGTCACTTCAATGCTCGGAGTTGCCGGGCTCAGAAGTTTCGAGAAGACTAAGGGCTTAACAAAATAAGGAAAAAATATGGCTAAGAAAAGACTGACACCCCTTCAACAAATACAAAAGGAATTAGATAAACTTGCAGCTCTTCATGAAAAGGAAGAGGCAATAGTTGAGAAGATTGAAGAAATTATTGAAGAAGAAGAGGAGGAGTAGATGCCTCGAAGAGCTGTTCCAAGTTCGGCGGAAACATCTGTCATTCGAGGTGCAAGTGTAGAAGGTTCTAGAGAAGGATCTGTTATTCCTGGACCAGAAGCAAAAGGTTCTAGAGAAGGATCTGTCATTAAAGCAAAAAAGGGGGGATGGATTAAAAAAGCGATTAAGAAACCAGGATCTCTTCGTAGATCTTTGAAAATAAAAAAAGGAAAAAAGATTCCTGCAAAGAAATTAGCGAAAGCTGCTAAAGCTAAGGGGAAATTAGGTAAGCGTGCGAGACTAGCACAGACTTTAAAAAAGATGAGAAAGAAATAATGCCTTTTAAATCTGCGAAACAAAAAAAATATTTATTTGCTAACGAACCAGAAATAGCTAAGAGATGGGCAAAGAATTATAAACATGGCGGTTTTGTGATTGTTAAGCCCAGAGGATTTGGTAGAATGATGCCCAGCAAAAGACCTCGGACAAAGATATACGTATGATTCTTGAAAAACGAATCATGAATCATGAGGGATTCCGTAAAACAATTTATAAGGACTCACTGGGAAAAGCGACCATAGGGTACGGTCACCTCATTACCAAGGATGATAATTTTGAAGAAGATATAGAATATACAAAAGCCGACCTTCTGGATCTTTTTTACAAGGATCTAGAGAAAGCACGAGAAGGCGCCAACCAACTTGTTGGTCACATAACAGAATTACATATCGAAGCGAAAAACGTAATAATTGAGATGGTGTTTCAATTAGGCACCCAGGGAGTTAGAAATTTTAAGAAGATGATTTTGGCTTTAGAGGAAAAAGATTATTTTGAGGCGCACGTGCAGATGCTCGACTCGCGTTGGGCGAAACAGACGCCGGGAAGATGTGTTGAGCTTTCTGAAATAATGAAAAAATGCTCTTAGATGGATATAGTAACAGTTATAGATTATCTTAAGAAAATATTAAAAACTAGACAAGACCAAGTAAATCAAGTTATAACCGGAGACGTAAAGACCTTTGAAGAATATAAATTTCTTTTAGGGAAAATACACGCTTATAACGAGATAAGACAGGAACTCACGGACCTGCTACACAAACAGGAGCTATATGAAGACGAAAAAATTGATATTACCAAAGAATAATATCGTCGATATTAATGAACATCCTTTAAAAGCCAAAACGAACGAACTGGAAAAAGTTCCGGAACCTACGGGTTTTAGGATAGTTTTATTTCCTTTACTTTTAAAAAAAAAGACTAAGTCAGGATTGCACTTGACAGACGAGACAATAGAGCAATCACAAATTGCTACCAATATTTGTAAAGTTTTAAAAGTGGGACCAGATGCTTATAAAGATAAAGAAAGATTTCCTAATGGTGCGTGGTGCAAGAAAAATGATTGGGTTCTTATTACGAGATATGCGGGAGCGCGTATTCGTATTGACGGGGGTGAGTTACGGATCATTAACGATGATGAAGTTCTGGCGGTCATTGATGATCCAAGAGACATATTGCCGGCAAGTTTATTTTAACAAGGAGATATCATGGCCACACAACAATTAGATACCAATAAAGAAAAATTAATTCCGTTGGATGTCACCGGGAATTCCGTTGAAGTTGAATTGGAGATTCCTGCTGAGGAGGCGGAAGTTGAAGTTAAGGAAAGTCGTGTCAAGGAAATTAAAGAAGAAGTTAAGGAAGAAGAAGTTTCACGTGAAAAGGAAGAGGTTAAAGTAGAAGAAGTTAAGGTAGAGGAAAAGAAAGATCCCGCCGAAGAGGATCCTTATAAAACTGATGATCTTAAAGATTACAGTAAAGGAGTTAAAAAAAGAATTAATAATCTTGTCGGACGTATGCGAGAAATGGAAAGAGCATACCATGATGTCCAACAGGAAAATGAGTCCTTAAGACAAAAATATACAAGTGTTGGAAAAGGATTTGTATCCCAATACGAAGGCAGAGTCACAAAAGCTGCTGAAGCCGCTAAATCACAATTAAAAAAAGCTATTGAAGATAATGATACAGAGGCACAAGTTGCCGCTCAGGAGGCTTTAGCCCAGGCAAAAGCTGATGGTGCGCGTCTTTCTACTATGAAATCAGCCCAACAAAATGATGAAAAAATATACGCACGACAACAGCCAACTGAAGGAGATACTGCTCAAGTACAACAAGAAATGCCACAGGTTGATGACCGTGCGGAAGAGTGGGCGTCACATAATGAGTGGTTTGGTGCGGATCGAATGATGACAGGGGCTGCGATGGAGTTACATAAACAGCTTGTAATGGAAGAAGGATTTGACCCAAGGAGTGATGAGTACTATAATGAAGTTGATTCTCGAATGAAAAAAGAGTTTCCTCATAAGTTTTCTAGTGATAAGAAGACTGTTGAGGATAAAAAAACCGAAACGAAGCAGCCCGTTCAGACTGTTGCGTCGGCCGTACGAAAAACTAAATCTGGACGCCGAGTCGTGAAGCTCACACCTTCACAAGTAGCAATCGCTAAAAGACTTAACGTGCCACTAGAAGAATACGCAAAATACGTGAAGGAGGCGTAATATATGACTGAAAAGAAAATAAAAAAATCCCCACGCAAACAACAAACCCGTGAAAAGGTTGCTCGTAAGAGAGGATGGGTTCCTCCTTCAAGTTTAGAAGCACCTGAAGCACCGGAAGGATTTCACCATAGGTGGGTCCGTTTTGAATTTCGTGGTGAGCAAGACGAAAAAAACGTCATGGCAAGATTACGAAGTGGATATGAATTTGTGAGAATAAGTGAATATCCTGACAGAGCTGATCTTCCTTCGATTTCTGACGGAAAGTATAAAGGTGTGATTGGAGTCGGCGGATTGATTTTAATGCGATGCCCAATTGAAGTTAAGGAAGACAGAGATAAATACTTTACTTCTTTGACTCATGATCAGCAGGTAGCCATTGAAAATGATTTAATGAAAGACGAGCATCCAGCGATGCCTATCTCGAAAGAGAGGCAGAGCAGAGTAACTTTTGGTGGCGGCACGAAGTCCAAATAAGTTGGGTGGGTGTACCACCAAAGCCAAACTAGAAGGATGTTAACATGGCAAATATAGACTCAGCTTTTGGGTTGATACCAGTTGCGCATGTTGGACAGACTGATAATAATGGTGGGCAAACACAATACGCGTTAGGTGACACTCAAAGTACAGCGATTTTTACAGGAGATCCCGTTAAATATAAAAGTGACGGAACTGTGGAAGTAGCTACTGCGGGTGACCCGGTGGTAGGTGTGTTTGGAGGCTGTTTTTATACGGATCCGACAACAAGCAAACCAACTTGGTCTCCATATTTCCCTGCGAGTTTAGCTCCAGGGGATGCGAAAGCATTTATATGGGACAATCCAATGCAAACATTTATTGTTCAACAGGATTCTGTTGTCAGTAATTTGCTTGCGGCGAATTTAAACGAAAATGCCAACTTAATTTTCAATGCTGGAAATACCACTACTGGTGTTTCAGGCGTGGAAATTGATTCTAGTTCAGCGGATGTCACTGCCGCGCTACAAGTAAGATTGATTGATTTTTATGCTACTCCGAGTAATAACACTACTGCGAACAACTCGGTTTTCGTTGTGAAAATTAACAATCATAAACTTATGGGCGGTACTGGTACCCTTGGCGTATAACAGATTAGGAGATAAATTATGGCTATATCAAGAGCCCAGCTCGCGAAAGAGCTTGAACCTGGTCTGAATGCGTTATTTGGACTGGAGTACGCTCGTTATGAGAACGAGAGTGCAGAAATATTTAGCCAAGAATCGAGCGACAGAGCTTTTGAAGAAGAAGTAATGTTAGTTGGTTTTGGTGAAGCAGCGGTAAAAGCGGAAGGGGCAGCAGTTGATTTTGATACTGCGAAAGAATCCTTCACTGCAAGATACGTTCACGATACAATTGCCTTGGCATTTGCGTTAACGGAAGAAGCAGTGGAAGATAATCTCTACGATACTTTATCTGCTCGTTACACTAAAGCACTAGCCCGTTCTATGGCTTATACTAAACAAGTTAGGGGTGCCAATGTATTGAACACTGCGTTCTCTACAACTGGCGGTGACGGTTCTACATTAGTAGCAACCGGTCACGGAACAACATTTGGTGGAACCTGGTCAAACAGAAGTGCTACCGATGCCGACCTTAACGAAACCTCATTAGAGCAAGCGATGATTGATGTTGCCGGCTTTATCGATGAAAGAGGCTTAAAAATTGCGATGAAAGGCAGGAAATTAATTATTCCTATCAACATTCAATTTGTAGCTGATAGAATTTTAAATTCTACTCTTAGAGTTGGTACTGCTGATAATGATATCAACGCAATCAAAAATATGGGTATGTTACCTGAAGGTTATACAGTGAATCACTATTTAACTGACACAGACGCATGGTTCATGAAAACTGATGCTCCTAATGGATTCAAGCATTTCGTAAGAGCTGCCCTTGCCACTGGCATGGAAGGCGATTTCGATACAGGAAATATGAGATACAAAGCACGTGAGAGATATAGCTTTGGTTACTCTGATCCTCGTTGCGTATACGGATCACAAGGTTCATAAACTTACACTGGATCCTCCCAGATACGAAGAAGGCGCTTGAAAGAGCGCCTTTTTTGTTTTACAACTAAACTGTTAATGTTGGTGAATACACGTCATAAGGACGGTGTATTTACTGGTCAAATTAAAAGGAGACTGACATGACAACACATTTTAACAATGGCGTTACTAACGTGGTTAAAGATAAAAGCCCGTTAAAGAACGCAATGATGCCTGATCCATTTCCGGTTACCAATACGCAAGGTGGCGGATATGATTTCTTAGGCCAAACTTCGTTTATGGATGATTTTTATTCACTCATTACACGAACAAATACAAGTAATAATGGAAGAGGTTCACCAGGATGGTATTTAAGCCAAACTGCTAGTACTCAAACATGTGCACCAATAGCAGATGCTGTAGGTGGATGGGCACAATTAGATGAAGTAAATGCAACTAATGATGCTTATAACCAAGTTAATACTTTTACTGCTTTTCAACTAAGCACAAGCATGAATTCTGGTTTTGAAGCTAGAGTAGCAGTTGAAGATATTTCAGCAACAGAAATTGTTTTTGGATATGTTGATACAGATGTAACTTCAGGAGTAGTAAATATTACTGATGGGTTATATTTCTCTAACTTTTCTGATCCTGATTCTATTACTGCTAGTACAAGTTTATACCTTCACTGTGAAAAGAATGGAACTATTACTTCAAGTGATGCATTAGTTGATCCATACACTGGTGATACTTTTGTTATTGAAGATGGTGCATTACAAGCAGCTAGTGCTACTCAATTAGCAACTCCAAGTAATTCATTTATTGCTGGATTTAACATTGTTCCTAAAGGATCAAATGGTAATACTAATACTGCTGTGATTCAAGCATACTTAGGTCCTGTTGGAAAACAGCCTTTGCCTGCTGGATCAATTGCAACTACTAATTTACCTGATGATTTGGCATTAGGACTTATGATGGGAACTAAAAACAATACAACAACCGCAGCTATTATGTGGGTTGATTATGTTAAAGCGATTAGTTCTAGAAGCTTCGGTAGTTCATCTACTAAGTAATAACAACTCTGGGTGAGGTGTAATGACCTCACCCTTTAATAGGAGATAATATGTCACAAGTTATAAACAAACAATTTGATGGAGGTAGAAAAGCTATCTTTGTCATGAATTTTAAAATTGCATCAACCACAGCGGAATCTTATGAAATTGCGTGCGCTGCTTTAAATAATAGTACAGCAGGAGATCCCTGCACAAGTTTAGCTATCAATAAGGTATGGTGGAGTGTTAATAACACAGCTGTAACTAAGCCTTTATCCGTATATTGGGAAGCAACAGCAGATGATTTAGCCATCACGTGCAATTACGCAGATAGCAAGGATTTCAGTTCAATTGGAGGATTATTAAATCCTGAATCTTCCGGATATACTGGAGATATAAAAGTTGAATTTGAATCAATTACAGATGATGATACGGCGACCTTAGTTTTAGAACTATTAAAAAGTTACTAAGTAAATATGGAATGCGGAAACTCATGTTTAGCATGGCTATCATTAGCGCGCTTAGTATGTATGGATGTAATGTGTATTCGGGGATGTCTATGAAGCCCCATAAAACAACTGTAAGTACAACCTACGGGCAAGATGAGGTGGACAAGGCTAATGACAGCAAGGATCAGAGAAAGGATTCAATGCAGATAACCGTGAAACAGGAGTTTGTATGGAAGGAATAAAATGGAATTGATTATAACTGTATATGCTATTTGGATTGTGGGGGGAGTAATTGTTATGGTGATACAACAATGAACGGACTTAAGATATCCTTCGCCGTCGTGGCGTTTGTGCTAATTCAGGGTGTGGCAGTCATATGGTACGTGAGCAAATTGGATTCTCGCGTGGATCAAATGTACAAAAGCTTCGAAGAAGAAAATAAAAAAGAAGTCATCGAAAATCAGGTCAAAATGAAAATTGATTTGGAAAATCTCATCGCAGATGTCAAGGACTTACAAAGAGACATGAAGCAGATGAATAAAAAAGACAAAGAAATAGTTAAGCAAAATAAATCTATAGAGCGCCAGCATAAAGATCTTTTCGAGATGTTGCAGGGGTCAACTGATATGATTCAACAGAACCAGACTAAAGGCGGTTCATACAACTACGGAGACTAAATGACTGATTGGTTTGATAAAGTAGCCATAATCATTGGAATTATAACCGTAATAATATTTGTATTGGTGGTGGTGTAATGGCTAATGACAGGTTCGATGTATCGGATAAAACGGCGATCAGCATGCCTATGCGCAACCTACTCGCGATCCTATCGGCCACAGCGGTCGGCGTCTGGGCCTTCTTCGGGATCCAGGAAAGGCTAAATACTCTGGAGACACGTGTAACGCTGTCAGAATCAGACCTCACAAAAAATACAGAATTTAGAATCAAGTGGCCTAGGGGTGAATTAGGTGCTTTACCTGCGGACGCTCAGCAGGACCTTTTAATAGAATTTCTTAGTTCTCAATTAGAGTCCATGATGGAAGATATGGAATCAATGATGAGCAATACCGTGAATATAAAGAGGGCGCAGCAGGATATAGAACGATTATTAGGGGACGTGGAGAAATTAAAAGACAAGCTGAGGGAATCAAATGGAAGTAATTAGCGTAATAGTCATGTTCATATTTGGAAATATGAACGATCAGGAGCATAGAATGACACAGTATGTGCCAATGGAATCACTGTCCTCATGCATGAAGGAAGTGAGAATACTCAAGAAAAAAGAAACAGATTATACAAAGGACGCATTCTGCGGTCCAGCCCTGGTGGAGCTGAGCGATGACGGGGAAATCCTGACATTGCATACTGAGATCCCAGAAGGAGCGAAGATGGTAAGGAAGAAAATAAGCAAGGAAGCTTTTGAAAGATGGACACTTCGATCCAAGGAAAAATGGAATAACAAGTAATTACAGTGGTTCAAATATTCACTCGTTCAACGTACTTTACACCAATCAAAAAAAGGACTAGTATAGGAAGATCTCCTAGGTCGAAGCCGACGAATAAACACAAGCGACGAACCTGGAAGAAATATAATCGGCAAGGAGGCTGAGATGGTTGCAAAAAGAGGATACGGAGCAGTTAAAAGAATGAATCTTGGTGGTCGCACAGGAGATATGATGTACTCTCGTGGATACGGAGTAGATGAAAGATCTCGACGTGTGCCAACAGAGTTATTAGACCGAGGACCTACTGCGTTGAAAAAAGGTGGCAAAGTCAAAGGATATAAGCAAGGAGGCGTAATTAAACGTCAAAGAGGTGGACCAGGCAGAAGAAATTTACTAGAAGAAATGGGCCGACTTGATGCAGAGCGCATGAACCCTAATCGAAGAGCCGAGAGGTCAAGAGTCATAGGAGAACTCAACCGAGGCTTCAAGAAAGGCGGAGTCGCTAAAAAATCTAAAGGCGGAGTCGCTAAAAAATCTAAAGGCGGAGTCGCTAAAAAATCTAAAGGTGGAAAAGTTAGTAAATAGGAGATTATATGCCAACTTATGCTAGCACAGCGAACTTCGATTTATCCATTGATGAGGTTATAGAAGAAGCTTTTGAACGGTGCGGTTTACAAGATCGTACAGGTTACGAAATAAAAACCGCACGTCGTTCTTTAAATCTTTTATTAGCTGATTGGGCTAATAGGGGATTGAACCAATGGACGATCCAAAAACAATCTAAGGCCGTAGTAGCCGATACCACAAGTTTAACGGACACTAATTTGTTTGGTAGTACTACGGGCGACGCCGCACAAATTATTGATATCACCGATCTTGTTATTCAAGATTCAAATGGCAATGATTATACAACGACTCCGGTAAGCCGAGCTACTTATTGGAACTATACAGTTAAAACATCACGTGGAAGGCCTACTCAGTATTATTTTGAAAAAACCATTATGCCTACTTTGTATTTATATCCGGCCGCTGATACAGCGTACACGGTAATATATTATGCTCTCGTAAGGATGGCTGATTCAGGGGCTTATACCAATAACAGTCAAATTCCATTTCGGTTTCTTCCATGCCTTACTGCGGGATTAGCTTATTATCTTGCTATGAAGTATGCCCCGGACAGGATTCAAATTTTAAAAGCAATATATGAAGAAGAATTTAAACAAGCCGCGGATCAAGACAGAGAAAATGTCAGTTCTAATTTTGTCCCTCAATTTTATGTGATTAATGGTTAATTATGGCGAAGTATTCAACTGGTAGATATGCATTAAGAATTTCGGATCGTGACGGACAGGCATACCCTTATAATGAAATGGTCCAGGAATGGACAGGATCGTGGGTTCATACTTCAGAATACGAACCTAAATCCCCTTTATTAGATCCTCGCTATCATCCTACAGATCCTCAATCACTGGCACATGCTAAACCTCAGATTGCTGATGTTAATATAGTCGTAGGTAATATAGGAACCACTGTTAATAGTTTTCAAACTTTAGAGGAAGCTGTTACTTTATACCGTGCTAATGGAGCCGCTTATGCAGGCTTTGTAAGAAGTATGATGCCTCTAGGAGTTCAACAACCTAATAAACCAACTTTATTGCATAGTTTTGTAGGAAAGGTTACAGTGACCACGACATGACCGATTATTCTGATTTATTAACAAACGTAAGAAATTATACGGAGACATCCAGTGATGTGCTCTCGGATGCTGTTGTTAATACATTCATCGTTAATGTTGAAAATAAATTATTTAAGGAAGTGGATCTCAGTTATTACCGTAAATATGACACGGCTAATTTAACCGTAGATAATGCTTTTCTTTCCCTTCCAGGAGACTGGAGGGCAACTCGATTTCTTCAAATTGTTGTTGCGGATGAAAGAACAACCTTGCTACAAAAGGATATTTCATTTATGACAGAGTATTGGCCTGATAGAACAGCAACGGGTACTCCTAAGTACTATGCTGATTGGGATCAAGACACGCATTATATTGCGCCAACACCAAGTGCCAACATAGCTGTTGAACTTGCATATCTAAGAATGCCTGATACATTATCGGCTTCCAATACTTCCACGTGGATCAGTCAAAATGCTCCCAACGTGCTGTTATATGGTTGTATATTAGAAGGACTTGCATACTTGAAAGGTCCGACAGATATGATACAACTATATGATAAAAAATATAATCAGTCTGTAAAGAATCTTGCCACATATGAGATGGGGCGGGATCGTAGAGACGAATATAGAGACGGTGTCATTCGTGTCCCTCTCGAATCTAGGAACCCCTAAAGGAGGTTATTATGGCTATAGTACAAGCTGTTTGCAACACTTTTAAAGTGGAGATCCTGAAAGCATTGCATAATTTTACAGCAACGACAGGGAACACTTTTAAATTAGCGCTTTATGATGATGAAGCGACTTTATCTAAAGCAACTACTATCTACGACACACCAGACGAGGTAGGTGCATCCGGCACTTATTCAGCAGGTGGTGGAACATTAACATCGGTGACTCCAGTGTTATCAACTGATACCGCTGTGTGTGATTTTTCACCTGATCTTTCATTCACTAGTGCGACTATTTCTGCACAGGCTGCTGTTATTTATAACAGTTCCACGGTCACTGGTTTAACAACCAATGCATCTGTTTGTGTTTTAGATTTTGGTGGAGTTAAAACTTCGACCGCAGGAACATTTACAATTACGTTTCCAGCGGCTGAAGCGACTGCTGCAATTTTAAGGATCGCATAAAAACAAGGAGATGATTTATGTCGCAGACCTTTACGGTCACTGTTGTAGGTTCTCATCCGAATCATAAATTTGCCATTGATGGCGTTACACAGGCGACATTAAACTTAATAGAGGACAATACATATCGCTTTGATCAAGCGGATAGTAGTAACTCTAGCCATCCTTTACGTCTTTCTATCACTTCTGATGGAACTCACGGAGGGGGTATTGAATACACAACGGGTGTAACCACGAGTGGTACCCCTGGAAGTGGTGGAGCTTATACAGAAATAACTGTAGCTGTTAGTGCTCCAACTCTTTATTATTATTGCTCAGCCCATTCAGGGATGGGAGGGACGGCTAATACAGCGTCTACTTCAGAACATTTACAAGGATGGGGACGACAGACTTGGGGCAGTGGAGCATGGGGAGAATACGCACCGGTTGCCGCGACAGGTGACGGCCTTACGTCGAGTACCGCAGCGCCCGCTTCTATTACGGGTGATTGCAACATCACGCTTACCGGCGTCTATGGTACGTCTACTGCTGGTGATGCCACCGCAGAAGGTCTTGCTGTTGTCACTGTCGTACAATCACAGACACTCACTTCCAATACTAATGATGTAGCTTCCGTAACAGGAACGGCGTCCGTCAGCCCTACGGCTGCTGGACTCACTTCCTCTTTGGGGGATGAAACTGTGGATACTGCTTATCAGTCAGGATGGGGTCGTGGCTTCAATGCCGATACAGGAACAGAGATTGGATGGGGTGATAATCTTTGGGGAACTTTAGAAAGTTCATATGCTTTAACGGGAGCCAGTGCGACAACAAGCACTGGGGATATGACATTCCAAGGGGATGTTGATATTACAGTAACAGGACAGAGTGCCACAGTCAGCGAAGGTAGCATTCTTACTTCTATTTTTGTAACAGGAGTTCAGGCAGCAACAAGTATTGGATCATACTCAATCACTGCTGATGCAACGATAACGGTTGTTGCAGCTTCAGAACCTGAACTTGATGCTAGTACTGGAGATGTAGTAGTAGAAATTAGTCCAACAGTAGAACCTGCGGGAACTTTATTAACGGGATCCTTGGGATCCTCTACCATTACAGGGGAGTGTAATGTTACTTTGACAGCAGCGGGACTGACTTCTTCTCTAGGGGATGAAACGGTCACTGGTAACGTTAATGTGGATGCCGATGGCAATGGTCTAACTTCATATGCGGGCGATGCAACGGCATCGGCGGATCTTGACATCACGGTTACGGGAAATGGATTAACAAGTTATATTGGCGATGCCGGTCAGATATCAGGTTATCTTGCACCGAATGTTTCCGCTACAGCTTCTATAGGAACCTTAAATATTAGCACGGATGTTGTCTTTACAGCAACGGGGAATTCTGCTACAATTAGTACAGGAACATTACGAGGAACCTTCTGGCAAGAAGTGGATGACTCGCAAACAGCCATTTGGGTAGAAGTTGACAAGGCTGCATAAAATCATTAAAAAAGTTATTAGGAGATTAAATGGTAACGTATTCGACGGGTCTTAGAACAGAACTACAGGTAACAGGAGAAAATTCAGGTACATGGGGAACCATTACCAACAACAACTTTTCTCAGGTTTTTGAATTCGCCATTGCAGGCGTTTACGCCGTTCCTGCCATTACAACAGGCACATCTACTACTCTGTCTAATGCCGACGGACCCGATACTGCAGCTAACAACCAATCAAGACAAAATCAATTAATTTTCACAGGAACCGTTTCCACGACTCATACTGTTCAATTTCCAGCAACGCAAAAAACTTATGGACTTTATAACAATATCACTGGTGGAGCTGACATTTCAGCACGTCTAGGGGCTACAGGAAATACGCTTACCATTACTAACGGAAAGTACCGTCTTGTTTCAACGGATGGCACTGACTGGTATGACATTCTGTCTCTGGCAGGTTTGGATGAAACATGGACTTTAGTGGCGGATGGAACTACTTTAACAGCAGGGCAAAACGCTTTTGCTAACACGAACGCAGGAACTATAACATATACTTTACCTCTTTCTCCAAGCATTGGGGATCAGTGTAAGGTTGTTGATCTAGGAAACGCGGCTACGAATAACATCACTATCAATAGAAATTCACAGCCAATTCAAGGACTGGACGCAAATATGACAATTTCTACTGACAGTGCTGCAATTTCTTTGGTATACAGTAATGCAACATACGGGTGGAGGTTGAAATATAACGACTAATGAGTAACTTACAGGATTTTACAAATAGAAGTGAAGTAGGCGCAATCAAGCCTTGGGGCAAAGCAACAGCTCCTGCCGGCTATGTATTATGTGATGGAGCGGCTATTTCAAGAACGGACTATGTTGATCTTTTCACTGTCATAGGAACAACTTATGGCGTGGGAAATGGCTCTTCAACTTTCAATGTCCCTGATCTTCAAGGCAAAAGTCCTCAAGGATATGATGGCAATACTTACAATCTAGCTGCAACGGGAGGCGCGAACACCGTGACGGTGGCCGTGACCAACAACCAAGCGGTAAGTTCGGTGACTAATACTGTAACCAACAACCAAGCGGTAACGGTAACGGGATCTATTTCCACTACTTCGTTAACTACAGCTCAACTAGCGAGTCACAGTCACTCTGGTAATCTTGACACCGTTTCACCTGTTCAAAGAGGTGTAGGTGGTGTTCAATATTGGTGGGGTGTTACTGGATCAACAGGATCAGGAACAGGACATACTCACTCTCATACATTAGCGGGATCTCTAACTGGAACAGTGGCAGTAACTTCAAGTGGTGGCGCTCTAACGGGTGCGGTAACCGCGGCAGGAAACAATACTTTTTCACCGTACGTGGTGGTTAACTACATTATTAAACATTAGGAAAAATAATGGCGACACAAATTGTAATATCAAACGAAGACTATATTAGAACAAATGATGATGGAAATTCTCAAATTCAGTGGGTGGATAGAGGAAACTCTATGCCTGCGCTTCCTCATGGTGTTGCGGATTCAATTCATTATGTGATATGGAATGATTTAGCAGGCCAGAATGAAGTGCAAAAATGTGATGAAGCCCATAATATGACTGGAAATGTAAGTTTAAATTCTGTAAGTGATGTTGTTCATGGATCCACGACTGTTCAAGATTTATTGGATTGGGTTGAGACAAGACAAGGTCAAATTTCTCAGGCCCATACGGATTTTATGGCTGCCGGAGGCGGAGAACTAGGAACTGCCGCAGAAGGAAAGACCTGGCGCGATTACGATCCTAATTATTCTTAATTTTCATATTAAACGAAACACTTATCCTAGGTTTTTTATTCAAATTTTTAAAAACTCGGTGATAACACGAGGAATTAAAAAGAATAAGTTTATCTATAGTAGCTTTTAAAGGTTTAATTATAATTCTGTCCTGCAAGGCTAGATCTAATTCAGAAGTAACACCAGTAAAATTTAAAAGTCCAATGTTTCCACAATTTTTAGGAGTCTGTAAATAATAAACTCCTGAAATATCTCCTGCATGATTATGTGGCCAATTAATGTCATTAGTATAATTTATATTAGCCCATAAATTTTCCATAGTAATAGTTTTAAAATTAAATGTGGAAATTTCTTCACCTATATTTCTTAAAAAAATAATAGCTTTTTGGGTTATAGCTTCAACAAGAGGTTCGTATATTCCCACAAGAGGCAGGAATTGTGACTGCCATCCAAAACCGTAATTAGAAAAAGCTTGTCCGTCTTTGTTTCCTCGTCTCATTAATTCAATGGTGGCTAATAAGTTATTTCGATAATTCTTCTGTAGTCCTAGTCGAGTTTCGCCGTATACATTAGGAGGAAAATTAAATTTAGGTTTCATAATGTGTGTATATCCTTGACCACTAATTGAAATACAGCAGAATACCTTCCCATTGTTTTATTTTTAGAATTCCATAATAAAGGAGTATGCAAGCAATCTTTTGATTCAAATAAAATAGCCCTGTTTTCTTTAAATCCCACATGGACATCAATCTCATTACCTTTTTTATCTTGTCTATAAAAAGCAGTACCGCCATTTATTCTCTCATCACTTTTAATATAGAAAATAAGCTGCTGTTCGCATTTATCTTTCACATAATCTATGTGAGGGAGAGGTTCTTTAGTGTTAACCCAAGTCCATGAACTTAATTCACAATGAACTATTTCCTTATTAAATTTGTTTCTTAATGCCTCTGTAAATATTAAAAAATCCTTTGGAGCAAGAGGTCCATTGGAATACCATATGTGATAAGAATGAGGAGAGTTATCAAGATCTCTTTTTCGTTCATCAGAAAGGGAATGAGAATCATGGCTCCATTCTAAAAAAGAAATATTATCGTATATTTTATTGAATTCTTTTTCAGGTAAAAAATTATCTACGATAGTTAAATTTATAGACATTTTTAGAAAAAACGTCTTAATAATGCTTTTCCTTTTTCTAGAAGAGGTTTGGCATGAGTAACATAATCAGTGACTTTAGCGTTTGAAGTAGCAAATCTAAGAAATTCTGGACTTGGATTAATATTTTCTTTTAATCGTATGGGTTCATTTATCTTATCTGCGTAGAAAACAACTTCACAAATAACAGTGTTTCTGGTGATAAGTACTCGTTGGTGTGTGTCTTGTAGTTCAAAAGCGATATTAAAAGGCCTGCACCATTGTGAAATGTCAAATTTTCCTTTTATCATCTTTAAACCAGGCAGGCTTGTTTCAGGATGACACTGTTCTATGAAACATTTTTCTTTTGAGTAAAAACACATTCCAAGATGTAATTGAAAAGTTAATTTATTCTTATAGACGCTACTGAACTTACTTGTATTTAAAATTTCATTTAACATGTGTTCTGTTTTCGATGTATTAGTGGTTATAAGATAATCTCCCTCTCCTTTCGGGCCCGGTGATACTGTAAAATCCAGATCTACCGGACATTTTAATTTAAACCTGTTCATTACTGACCATTTATGGGCAAAACATTTATGATATCCTTCATCAGTGTCATACTTGTAAGGTTCGAGTTCTTGGTGTAATACTCTGGGTAAAGCATCAGTATAGAAATAGTTAATAATCATTTTATTTTTATCATATCCTCTTCTACAGTTTGTTCGATCCAAGTTGAATCACTGACAAGTTTCTTTAAAAATTCTGGATGTAGCTTTTCTTTTAGAACTTTTCTTAATAGCTGAACTTCATCTTCAAATTTTAAATCTTTATGCGGTCCATTACGATTTACATAATGTAAATGCATTTGATGATGCCAACTGGAGGGATGTTCCGAGAATATAGGACGCCAGTGAGGCACTTCACACCCTTTGTAAATCACCCCATCTCCAGACTCAATTACTATAGGTATGTCACCCATACATATAGGCCATTTATAATTTTTATTTTGATATGAATACTTCATTGTAATAGTCACACTGTATTCACTTTGACTTCTGTCTACGTGCTTGGGCAGAACAGCTCCTGGCCGGTATAATCTTGTGTAAGCATAGATAGGTTTTAACTGTAAATTTGTCTCTTTTTCCATCCTGGGAAGGCAGTAAAATAGAAAATTTTGTAGTAGATGATCATACGCCGCGTGCATCGCAGGAGAGCCTAGGCTGTCTAAAGCCATATTTTCACGGGTCAAAAGAATCCACGAAGAAGCAAAATCCACTATAGCGGGATCTAAAAAATTTTTAACATATTTATATTTTTCTTTCATTAATTAAACCAGGTAATAACACTATGCCTCACTCCGTTATTCACAGGAGTGACAGCGTGAGGGTAGCAAAAATTACTGGGAAAGATCACGGCACTTCCTGCTTTTTTAGGAATAATATGTTCACCTCCGAAAAAAGAAAAATCTCCACCCTCATAATTATCATTTAAAATTATGGAACAGCTTAAAACTCTTGGGGAAAAAGTGTGATCCACGTGTTCCTTGCATTCCCCCTTCTCTGATCCTTTGTATATTAAATGGTGGAATCCTGTATCCGTCCATCCATCCCCGGTTCCAGACACGTGATTAAATTCCTTTTCATATGATTTTAATATTTTAGCGTGCGCGTCAAAGATTTCTCCACCAGTATCTTTTGGCAGTTCTCTTTTAATATAACACCCTACTCGGTAGAAGTCGCCTACCACCCTATAGTACTCTGTGGTCGTGTCTTTAATTCCTGTTGTCTCTTTTATTATTCCTATATCTTCCGCCTCAGTAAATTCTTTCATAATTTCTGCACATAACTTTTTATCGATTATGTTTTCGTAGCACTTAATGTAGTCCTTCAGATTAATCATGATAATCCACTGATTCAAACCACACAAGACAAGCATATCTTCCCATAGAGGTGGAATTCCATAATAGAGGGCTATGCATGCAATTTTTTGCTGAAAAAAGAACAGCTCTGTTTTTTTTAAAACCTATGTGTGTATTTAAGTCATGACCCTTGTCCTTGTTTTCTATGTAAAAACCTGTACCACTGTTTACTTCTTGATCCCCTTTAATATAAATCATTAAATGCCTTTCTCCTGGAAATTTTTCTATGTCAAAATGAGGGGCAGGCTCCTGTGCGTTTGTTAATGTCCAAGCTGCTAAATTTATTCTTTTCATTTCTTGTCTAAATTTCTTTCTTACATTTTCTTTAACGGTTGTAATAAAGTTATCATCTGAATGGATAGCGTGTGAAAAGAAAATATGAGCATCTTTATCTTCTCCCTTGTTATTTTTAATATACATAGGACTAAATGACAGTTTACCTATGTTCTCATAAATATTATTAAATATATCTTTTGGTAAAAAATCATCTATGATATGTATATTCCAACTCATTTAAAACTTTTCTTTTTCCAAAACATTTTTTTATACCTGTCAATAAACTCACTGTTTAATAGATTCAAAGTATAGGAATGTTTTTTTTCGTGATAGAAACCTGACCACATTTTCCACGACTCTCTTTTAAAAGGAATAATTTGAACCATAGGCTCTCCTTTTTTAATGATAAACTGCTTATCACGCTTAAGAAGAATAAAGGGAAAATTAATAGTGTTAATATAATTATCCGTATCTACGACCCCATTAATAATAAAGAAACGATCTTCTTTAAACCTGTTCATTGGTTGCGTGAACAAGCAACTGTATCCCGGAGGCGTTGTGATCAGCCATTTATTTATAAATTTACCCATATATTCTCCAGTTTTACTATGCCATTCTTTGGGCGCTTGAATTTTATCGTGATACCCAATAGCAGATTCTTCCTTGTTCGCTGGAATAATAGAAAATTCTTCTTCTGTAGGATTGATTATATAATCTTGGTCGAAAGGTATAATGTATCCGGCCGCCATCGCATCAAGAAAAGGCATACATGTTTTAATTGTTGGGGATTGTAAATCCCCACGCTTGTGTCTTTCTAATTTTTTATATTCTTCAGGAATAATGTTGCTCGCTGGTTTTGGATGAGGCCATATTTCTACCATAGGCCTGCTAGTCGAGCAGAATTTAATTTTTTTATCAAATATCATTTTTCGACCGGCGTTCCTACAATAGTATTATTAATTGTGAAATTCAAAGGCATTGAACGCCTTATATCATTCGGATCCTTCGTTTTGAAGGGATTGACACAATGCATATGATCCGCCTGAAAAATATAAAACTCACCCGCCTCTGGAAGGAAAGATTCTGATGCTGTGCCATTTGGAGCAAGAAAAGTTATGAACCCATCCTTAAATTTATGTGGCTCTGTGACATCATTTATGAATTCAGGAACTTTTAAATACAAATTAGCCGCATACCCTATATTGTCATTGTGAGTGTGAATAGGATTATATTCTCCCGGCTTCATATCATTCATCCAACATGAAAGTATATCAAGATTATGAGGTCCAGGCTTGCATGTACCGTGTTCTATGCAAGTGTCGATATAATTGCTCATACATTCTGTTATTCTTTTAAATATTTTAGCGCTTTGAAGTATAGGCATCAAATCCAATTCTGAATCAAGTCTTCCCGCTAGATCTTTCGCTTTTGATTTTAATAAGTTTGTGTTTTTTAAGGCCTCTTCATATTTTTGATTCATATCATCAATGAGATCCAGTTCTATTCTATATTTACAGACTATCCTTCCGAATACTAACATTTCGTCATACATCATTTTGAGTAGATTCCCATGTTACCAGAAATAACAACTCTTTCATTATTAGAATTAGAGGAAGGGGCTGTATGAAGCAATGAAGACGGAAATATTATTAATAATCCAACATTACTCTTGACTGAGTATTGATATTCTTTGCTTAATAAATGAGGTGAATAGAATTCCGTTCCTCCAACAGAAGTTAAATATAGAACAGATGAAAAATTATTAGATGGAGGTGAGTAATGAGATCCGTTGTTATGGGTATGTTCTTTATGATATCCCTTGTCAGCGTAGATCGCCGTCCAATAATTATGCAATTGATAATTGTAATTATTATTTTCGAAATAATTTTTTATGGGCATCATTAATTTTTCATATTCATGTAGTGGTATAGAGTTCTGAAAATCCGTGGCGTAATCAGAGAGGCTCTGCTCTTCTTCGTAAAAAGATGCTCGTTGGATAATGGCTTTCTTCTTCTCCTGGTATTCATTCAGGAGAGGGGTGATCTCCTCTTTTTGAAATTGGAATTTTTTAATTGGCACACTAAAAATGTTTAATTCTTCTAGTAGCATTTATCTATCTTTCCCTCCCATATTTCTGTCCTTTCCATATCATATTTTCTTTGTCAAGAGAACTATTATCATAATTGGACATTAATCATCTTGATTTAAATCAATGATGTGTTTAAATTGGTTCTCACCCAAAATTGTAAATCAGGAGAATAAAATGGAAAATCAAGAGGTATTGAAGGCTATAGCTGTCCTTGCCGATAAAACAGGACGGTATCACGAAAGACTAATGGCGGTTGAGAGAGACAATTTAAGACTAGAGAAAGAACTAGCCGAA
>VTLG01002195.1_pt1 | contig 59490 bp, 71 predicted proteins | sample 4694571 | NCBI WGS metagenome assembly VTLG01 (sample SAMN12604809, study PRJNA352737) | marine metagenome | biome: ENVO:00000447; feature: ENVO:00000209|ENVO:00000569|ENVO:01000036; material: ENVO:00002151; isolation source: viral sequences binned using virsorter ...
TTGATTTACAGAGTTACTAAGAGAATTTTTAAACCAAGTTGAAAAACACCCTGTTGTTGTACTGGTTGGTGTTCCTGTCCAAGTAGTATCGTACATAAAAGATTGATCATTACCAGCATTATTAGTGCTATTCCAATGAAATCTACAAGAGTTCTCTACATCATACGCTGCTGATGCAGTATCATACATCCAATTTGAACCTTGTGATATTGGCATTAATCTACTCCTTATGCATCTGCAAATGCTGCTTGTACTTTACCTAAATGAATCTTTCCATCAGCTTGAACAAAGTAGGGAACTACATCTATTGAATTTGCTGCTGTACTTAAAGTTATAGCTGCTGCTCCTGCTGTAAAAAATTGATTTGCTGAGTGCGTTAAAGTTCTACTTCCTGTACCATCTTGTATAAATACAAAGATTCCTGATTGTCCTACTGCTTCATCACCAGGATCAGTTAAAGTTAAATTACCAGTTAAAGTCCAAACAAAGTTTGTATACTGAGACATATCTGGTCCAACACTTCCTGTTTTATTGGCTGTTTCAGTACTACCAGCAGCACCAACACTAAAAGTTATTGCTGTTCCTGTTCCTGCATCTGAAGTAATACTATCTAAAGCAATACTTCCAACATTTGTTATATTTGCATCATTAAAACTTGTAGCTCCAAGTGTATTAGAAGCTGCTGTTGATGTAATTCCTGCTGCTGCAGTTATACCACCACCATCAGCAATAGTTATTGCATCATCACCGTCTGTGTATTCTATAAGTGGAGTTTTAACTGATGTTGAGAATGAACTACTTCCTGTTGAGGTAATAACCCCAGAAGTAACAGTCCCAACTGTAACATTTGGAGTACCAGCTAATCCTGTTGCAGTACCTGTAACTGTTCCTGTTATATTTCCTACAAAGGTTGTTGCAGTTAATGTACCTGAACTAGGATTGTATGTTAAATCTCCATCAGACTCTAAACCTAAATTACCTCCATCAACATCACCACCTGCTGTAAATATTATTGCATTAGTTTCATTTGTGTTTTCGTTGTCGGTAATTGTTACTGTAGTTGCAATAGCTGCAGTTCCTGTTGTATTTTGATTAAGTGTTCCTACTGCCAAGTCTATTGCACCATCTCCAGCATCATCATATGATGCAGTGATACCAGTATGAGAACCATTAGTAACAAGCTGTGCCCCTGTAATATCTTGCACTTGCTCAGTAGTTAAAACAGTATCTGATCCCCATGAAATATCTGTACCATCTGAAGTTAATATTTGTCCATTTGAACCTACTGCTAAAGCTGCCGGATCTCCTGATGAATCTCCAATAATTATACTCCCACGAGTAATTCCAGCCATTTTGGCAAGTGAAATTGCATTGTCAGCAATTTTTGCCTGGGTTACATTTGAATTTAATATTTTTGCCGTAGTTACGGCATCATCTACAATAGAAGCAGTAACCACCGCATTTGAAGCTAATTGATCTGCACCTACAGCATCGTCCGCTATCTTAGCTTGTGTAACATTGTCATTAACAATGGATGCTGTCACTACTGCACTTGCAGCTAACTGATCAGCTCCTACGGCATCATCGGCAATTTTAGCTTGAGTAATAGCATCATCAATAATGCTTGCTGTACCTACGGATCCAGCAGCTAAAGCTTCTGTAGAATAGACAACTATTGGTCTAGTATTTGCTGGGGCCGCAGAAAAAGTTAAAGTTGTACTACTTATACTATAAGCATCTTGTGCTTGAAAAACACCACCAATGAAAACAATTAGTTCAGTTTCGCTTGCCGGTGCTCTCCCTAAAGTAAAAGCCGTAGTAGATCCATCACCTGTAAAGGTGTCTGTAGAAAAACTAGCTGCATCCCCTAAAGCATCCTCTAAAAGTGCTACATTGAGTCTTAACTCAACAGCATCACCTGAATCCCAAGCTCTCGCTGATGTATCATCCTGCGCTCTAACTACAGTCCAAGTCGTACCACTGATAGCAGTGACCTTAACTACTTCAACATTAGTTAAATCATCAAAAGTAGCATAGAAATAGTTACTTCCAGTTATGGAAGGGAACGTAGAACTACTTGCTACCGATATGCTTGTTACGCTGTTGTTGATACCAGAAGAGAGAGTAGTTTTAGCGTTATTGGTATATAAAACGCCCATAATTTACTCTCCTTCTAGCTAACTGTTACAGTCCAAGTTATTGTCATGGAGTCCGCAGACCCTTTATTTACAACACTAAACTCAGTTCTGCATAACATGGTGCCACTTGAAGCAGCATTAAAAATACCAGCTTCAGTAAGCGCTCCAGTTCCTTCACCAGCTGCAAAAGCACAAACATAAGTAACTACCGCAGCACTAGAAGAAGCAGAAGTAGTAAAAGCTATTCTACTACCTACTTGAGTTTCTAGAGCGGTATCGCCAGCGGCCGGGTTAGTTGTACCCGTACCAACCGCCATGTGTGTCATAGCAGCAGGGCTGTTACTTGTTGTTTTTAACATACTGGAAGCAACAAAAGTCTTACCTGCAGTAACCACTAAGTTATCAAGATCTCTTACAAGTTCACCATTTAGGTGGATCTTTAAGTGACCCTTCATTTTTAGTTGTTCATTTATATTAGACATTTATTTTCCTCTCTTATTAAAATTAAGAATTTAAAGCAAAGGCATTGAAGGGAGATTGATTAAATCTAGCTCCAGTACCTAAGACCAATTCTACCAATATTGACTCAGAAATCGTAGTACTATCTGCAAAAGGAGTACTAAAACTTAATACTGGAGAATCTGACAACGTAGGAGTCTCAGTTAAAGTGGTACTGAAGCTAAACGCTGTAGATTCTGCCAATGAAAAAGAATCTGCGAGGGAACTGACAAAGGCCATAACAAAAGATAATGATTCTGACATAGTCACAACATTATTTTTATTTAAACCTACGTCTGTACGCAGATCATCCGATGCACTCGCTGTGTCATCAAGCGCATAAGAATCCGAAAAAGCCCTAACAAAAACATTAACTAACGAAGGGGAGTCCGCAGTTGATACTGAATCTGAAGACACCAAACTTGGGTGAAGAACAGATGAATCAGAGACAGTAGGTGTTTCTGTCAAGGCTTTAGAAAAATTGTAAACAGAACTTTCTGTTATTGTTGGTGTTTCTGTTAAAACTTTACCAACATTTATTGTTTGTATACTTTCCGATAAAGTTGAAGTTTCAGTAAAAGTTCTTTGATAAGTTAAAAGTTTAGAAAAACTCTCCGACATTGTTGCTGTTTCAGCAACAGTCCCCATAGTAAAACCTTTACCAACAGCTTCTGATAATTGAAGTGTCTCCGCTAAAGGCTTAGACACAGCAAAAGAAGTAATTGCATCACTTAATACGAACAATGCCCTACGATTACCAGTAGCTGCATTTGTTGAATTATCAAAATCATATAGATCTTGAGCATCAAGCCACCATTGATTTTTGCTGTCAGCATCAAGCAATATATTTGCAGCTTGTAAGCTCAAATATTCAACCAACCCCTGAATCTTTATTTCAGTGGATATTGACTTCAGCTTTGTATAGCTGACTATTGCTTTAAATGCCATTAATCAAAATCATCACGAACAATAAACTTAAGTAAATCATTAACTGTCTGTATAGACCCACCGGTTTTAGTGAATTCAATCTCACCTTCAAACGTGCCAGCTGCAGTCCAAGTCCCCGAAGGGAACACTAATACACAAGTCCCCGCACTACCACTTGAGATTGTACAAGTAATAGTATGTAGCACAGTCGTTGTACCTAATTCACGTATTCTAAGTCTTACAGTACCATTAGTTATATCTACAGGTGCCCACGTAGATGAATCTTCTTCATCTAATGTAGTACCACTTGCAGCGGTATTGCTATCTTTTAGCGTAAAATTAAGTTCCGGTAACGTGTCACCGACAACTAGATTTAATGTTTCTGAATATGCCATATTTTCTCCATATTAAAGTTATCTATCAGCTTGAATACCACCAATAGCGCTATACACAGGTACGCCCTCTCTAACTACGTACCCCATACCCTTAGTTAATAGATCTTCTACCCTTTCAGCCGAAGGCCCTAAAGGCGGAACCCAAAACTGATCTCCATAGTCATTAGCTTGGTACATAGGTATTGCCATTGTAAGAGGGCCAAATACCCCAGACCTATCTAAGATCTCGAATATGTATTCGCCCCACCCCATTTTATCAGTTTGGTAATATCTATCACCTCCTTCCGCACCAGGTAACACACTAGCAATTCCACTTTTTAAGAACTCTCTTAATTCTAACCCAACCATAGTTAAAGGCAACATAGTTAATCCAGCTAATACTAATAAAGTACCAGCTCCCCCTATACCTTCCCCCGCTCTCCAACTTCTTTGGCCTTCTGTTATAGCTCCTCCTACTATATTTTTCCCATAAGCATAGAAAAAACTCTTAAGTTGCCAAAGAAAAGCAAGCCTAGGATCAGAAGCCCAAACCGGTCTTTCAGCAGCATTAGGACGTACTATGGATTCATCAACAAACTTACCCATAGCATTTTTTACCCTTTGCCCGGCCTCACTATCAAAATTAGGATTCCCTTCTGCATCAAAAGTAGCTTCTATATCTGCCTTACTAACATGTAAATCTTTTAAATACCTTGCTGATTTAGCAGTATTACTTTGGGCATGATGTAATAAAAATTGTCTAGACATGCCGGTAGCATAGATCCTACTAAAATTAGTGAACCATTCCGTACCAGTATATTTAAAGAACCCTTCAGTTATTTTCTTAGCTCCAGGAGTCATAGCTTCCAGCTCAGCAGCGTTTATATACATCGTTTGTATAGATTCAGAAGCAACAACCCCTATATCTTTAGCCAAAGCACGTAATTCAGCGGGGTTAGTTGCAGCTTGTATCATTTCTTTTACAGCATATTTAAGGGAATTAAAATCTTTAGACCTCAAAACTGGCCCTGCTAAATCCGGTAGAGAAGCTAAAGCAGCAAAACCTAACAAGGTAACTACATTCCAAGCTAAAATAACACTCTGTGTATTTCTATACCAATTGGGCATAGTGCCATCTGTTTTACCCAACATAGCTTTCACAGCATTTCTAGCTCTTTCCCTATCTCTAGGATTCTTGATTTCATTTATAAGGTCGTTAACCCTTGAGTGCCCCCCTCTTTTATCATATTCTACTTTTTTAACCATAGTATCTACGTATTTTCTTAAATAGATTTCTGGTGGCTCTAATATCCCTATCTTACGCATCTCTGATGTAGGTATAGCTGCTAACTCTCGTCGCTTAGCATGGGGCATACCTAAAGCTAAGTCCCTACCAAATTCAGTGTCTGTAAACCCAAATTCCTCTTCAATTTGTCCTTTACTTACTAACTCCTGTACAAAATTCATCGCTGATTTTTCATCATTAGCAGTATATTTAACCAGTAATTTAGCAAATAACGCTTGTTTATTTGGGTCTCCTTGTAGCTCAGTGAGACTTATTCTTCTACCAAAATAACTTATTTGATTGCCCTCTGTATCTTCTTTTATTAAATCTGATACCTTAGTATCGGAGATATCTATAAATTCTTTCTTAAACTTAGCTAATACTTGTCTAGCCTTCCTAGCTAAGGGCGTTAAATTCTTATCAGATATCATATCGTTCTCTGCTTCTAATAAAGCCTCTAAAACATTTTGAGGAATAGGAGCTGAAGAATCAGGTAGTCCCAAAGCCTCAGTAATAGTATTCATCCACTCATTTACTCTCCTAGAACGAGTATCCAAGAACCCCTCTATATTACCAGTTTGACTCCCTGCATAAAATATTGCAGCAATCTCTTTACCTGCGGGTCCTAAAGTATTTAAAAAACCATGTGCAGTATATAAAAGGTATCTAAGGCCATCCCACCCTTTTCTAAGAATACTTTTAGCTGCTTTTCGTACTTGAACAGCAATATGAGGGGGAAAATAATTTTTAGATAATTCCAATGAAGCATCTACCATATCCCTTTGGTATACCTGTACGCTGTAAGTGGGAGGAGCTCTATTTTGACTGTTAAGATCTGAATGATATTGTTTAAAATTTTGAGTAACATGATTTACATATTCACTAAATACGGCACTTTGCTTACCAAATCTTTTTTGATATGTCCTGGATAACTGTGTGAATAACTGTCTTATCTTTCTAGCTATTCCTTTGAAATAACCATCGACCATTTTTTGTTCTATCTCTTCTTCTATTTGTATTTCTTTTGTTATTGGCCCTTTAGCTCTTTCATTATATGTAGCAACTGCTTCCTCATAAGAAAAACCTAGTTCTTGTCTTATTCTTGTTATTGTACGAACCCTTTTTAGTCTCTTTGAAAGTATATTATTTTCCTTTGTTACTTTTTTTAGTTCAGAGACACTGCTTTTTTCTCTAGGGGGTACATTTACTAAACCAGGAACTGCATATTGATAATAAGGTGCTCTCCTAGAAGGGTCCCCTTTAATAGGTCTAGATAATATAGATCTCCCAGGAATATAGTTATCCACTTCTTTAACTATTTTAGCTGCTGCAGTTTTTTCTTCTGCCGTACGTTCTACTATCACCGTTCTGGTTGTTTTACGTCCTGGTATAACTGTTTTAATATCCTCTGCCTTTTTCATCAATGCAATAGAAACCTGATCAGCAAACCATTCCTCAAATCCATTCTTTCCATCATATTGCCCCCCGACCTCGGCTTTTCTTCTATTAAAAGCTTTCATTAGAGCGCTTCTTAGTTTTTTATTACCTAGGGATCCATTCTTTTCATTTAAGTAAATAGCATGTCCTATTTCATGGCCTAGGGTCATATAAGCTTCTAACGCATTGACAGAATTAGGATTTGGGTCTGTTTTTACTAAAATAAAATCTACTTCCCCCACATTTATGAATTTACCTCGCATTTCTGGTGTATTAATCCATCCCCTTACAGCAGCCTTAAAATCTTTAGCTTGGGTTTCATTCATGCCCAAGTCTTTTATCCACCCCACTAAATCACCTTTTCTTACATCTGTTTGATTTAAAAGATAGATATTTCTTTGTAATCCAAAGAACTTAAATTTTTGTATAACTTTTATAAAGTCTCTGAGCCCAGGCAACTGTTTTAGAATAGTAGAACCAGGAAATACTTGCGCCGCAGGCTTATTATTAATGGTCATAGAGCCGTACTTCTCTGTTAATGGAAACCCTTCCTTATCTTTAAGGACAACTTTATTTATACCTATTCCTTTTGTTCTATTCCTCGTTAGGTCTATCTTTTCTGCACTTCTAACTATACTACCTTCTGTATAAGCAGTATTAAGATATTCATCGTTTATCCTCCAAGTGTTATATTCATCCGGGTTAGAAACAACAACATCTTTTTCACCAGCAATTTCTCTTGCTTTTTTAGTTGCTTCTTGACGTAATTGTGCTTCAGATCCCGGCTCTGGGCCCATACTTTCAATATCTGTTTGTAGGTCAAAAAATGTACTCTCAGAATCTACTCTTGCTGCAGTTGCTGTTCTTCTCGCGGGAGGGGTTTTTATTTTTTCCCAACCTTTATAGTCATAGATGCCCGCATACCACAACCCAGGTTGGTAATCTGCATAGTTTACTGTTTTAAACTGATCATATAATTTAGTCCCATCCCTATTATATTCATTATATTGAAGTCTTTTTTTAACAAAGTTCCCTTTATTTGCGGGCTCACTAAACTCTATATATACCCCGTGATTACCAACCATTAACCTAGTAAAGGTAGGCTCTACTCCTCTCAATACCGCTTCATTCTCAACATTTACTGTTCCATCTACTTCATTTAATGTTAATTCACCTAGCTCCGGTATACTTTGTTTTAATTCATTTATATGAAACTGCCTTATATAGTTATTGATCTGTTGTATACGAGTATTAATCATATGATTCAATTCAGTCTCAATCTGTTTGGGATTAGGGTCCTTAATATTATCTCGGTCTATTAGATTACCCTTCGCCTCCTCAGCCCAAATTGAACTATACCTCTTTTTAAGATCATTAATAAAAGCCTGATATTTTCCTCTATTAACATACCCCATAAACCTATCGTGCCAATACCTCCCTTGCTCTACTTGACCCTCCTGTTGGACACCTTCTTTTGTTTTTAATAAATCATTTAAAGTATAGGTAGTAGTTCCTGCATTGGTACTATATATAACAGCATCACTTGGAACATTCTTCCCCTCTACTACTGTTTGGTTGTGCAGAACTATATAATCTAAGTCAGCAAACTCACCCATTATCCTAGTAAACCCGGCTGCTGCAGAGCCTAAATCATCCTCTAATGTTGTAGTACCCTCTTCTTGGTTAAGCTGCCTACCTAGATTAGTAAGAGTAGGCATATCTACATATATGATATTCCCTTCTTTATTAATAACCCCCCAACCTTTTTTTAACTCAGCCTCAATTTGCTCAGTTTTAGGTTTCTCAATACCTCTCTTCTGTAAAGTTTTTCTTGCTGCAACTCTAGCGTTATAAGCTGCAGTTCCCCTTTTATTAACATCTAATTGTTGCTCTACTCTAGGGCCAGTAGATCTAACCCTACTTACGCTTTCAGGCGCAGTTTCAGTTCTTATGATATGTCTGCCCCCTTTCTCTTCCGGTACAAAAACAGTAGTTTTATCTACATCTGCTTTCCTAAGATCTAAATATTTTCTTATAAAAGAATCACTTAAAGAACGTAAAAGACCCTGATCAACTGTTAAATTACCATTAGTATCTACTAACCCATCCTCTCTTAAGGCTGCTTCTAAGTCTGTTCTATTTTTACTTAAGGTACGAGTTATTTCTCCCGTAGCTTCATCCACCTGTTCTTCTATATTTTGTGGGGCGGTTTCCGATCTAGGAGCATAATTTATTACTTGCCCTTTATCATCTTTTGCATAATCAACTACAGGGACTGACACTCCCTCGCCCTCAGCAAGACCTGCCATAGTACCTTCAAGATCTCCTGAAGTATCTTCAAAGGTATTTTCCTCGTCCTCTATGAGAATAGATCTTTCACGTACAACCTCTTCTGGAGAGATAACATCTTGTTTGTACTTCTTAGACTTGAATAATTCATTAGCCCTTTCCATAGCCCTAGCAACCATAGCCTCATCACTACTATTAACAGTTTGTTCCCATACGGTCCTGCCTTTTTTATTTTTAACCCTTACAACCGCATCATGGTCCGGGCTTTGTAGGTCTGTGTACCCCAATGCTTCCATAAGGGCCTCATCAACGGCCCCCCGCCTATTTGTATCTGCTTTTCTTCCAAACTCTTCTAGTTTCCCCTTATTAGTAGAGTATAAGATCCCATCCATATGCTCTAATGAATGTAGAGTCTTACCTGCTTTTTTAAGACCTTTTTTTACTTTATTAAAAACTTTTTTTGAAGCGCCCTTCATACCTTTTACATTTGGTATCCAAACGGAATCTTTACCAGTGCCCTCATCAAGCATGGCCTCAAATTGCGCATCTATATCAGCTTGCGGTTCCGCCACAGTAGCCCCATCCTGCCCCGGGCCTCTTCCCGCTTCTATATCACTTTTTTGATCAAGCCCTTGGGTAGCTAAATCCTTAGCAGCACCAAAAACTCCTGCTACCGTTCCTCCAAGTCCGCCTCTGGCACCACCAGCAAAGAACCCGGCAAATGCACTTTCTCCTAATCTCAATAATGCATCTTGTCGTGTATATTCCGGGTCTACGGACATTCTTTGTGCTATTTGTATTCCCTCTTGCCCAGTTTCTGTAATACTTTCAACAGTAGCACTTCTAGTAAATCCACCTGCCATATCTTTAGCTAACTTACCCCAACGACTACCAACTCTACCACCAGATTTTCTTAAAGCCGTTCTAGCCATAGCCCCAACAAAAGTTACTTCAGCAAAAACACCTAACATAGCTTGTGGGATACCTAGAGCTGCAGCCATACCTGCTTCTTTCTTTGTAAGCTCTAGTCCTGCTTCCTGATATTCCCCCAAAGATTGTCCTGCACCCATTACCCACTCTTGCCCAAAAGCCCCTGTTATAGCTCCGGCTTTAATAGCTGAGGAATAACTCCAAACCCCTTCTAATAATCTTGCTTCCTCCCGAGTTAAAGCTTTCGCTGCTGTTGTCTTAGGTAAATTTACCCCTGCATGTGCAGCTGCTTTCTTTGTTTGTTCGTGTATATGTTTCTTTTTTATTATCCTCTCTAACTCTTTTTTCATAAGAGCTTTACTAGCACTTCTAAGGGTTCCTTTGACTGCTACTCCAGCTATGGCACCAGTGAAACCTGAAGCCACAGAAGATACAGCCATTGGAGTAAACTGACCTACATTCTTTACTACCTGCTCCCAGAAAGATTCATAAGTAGGTTGGTCTAGGAATTCTTCAAAAGTTCCGAAGCCCTCTAATAGATTAGAACTCTGAATCTGATTTGATTCAGCTCTAAGTAATGCGTTTTGCGCCTCCTCTTCATCCTCCTCTAGTATGTTTTTTATAGCAACTACATTATCTACATCAGACATTAACTGAGCAAAACCTGCTCTGCTACCCTCAATAAACATTTCCCCTGTAGTATGAGGGGTGTATGTTTCTCTTTGGTATTCTGCTGTCTTAGCTATTTCCTCCCTTTCTGCCTCCCTTTTAAAACTATCTTCAGCAATAGAAGGGGTACTAAGATTTCTGCTTACCCCAGAGGCCCCCAATAAAGACTGAAAAGTGAGTTGCTGGGCCATACTACTAGCCCTGATCTTGTTTTAGTAAATTGGCATATTTAGCATTTTGTGCTGCTATTATCCTCATTTGTCGCATTATCTGCTCTTTACTAGTTTGGTTAGCTAATGCAGCTGTAATTTTACCATACCCAACCGACCCCGCTCTCTGTGCGCTACCAAAGGTGTCTATTTCCCAGAACACAGTAGTCCTCGGATCCATTTTATTTGGGTCTGTAATGGTTTCACCCGTTTTCTCGTTAACTGCTATAAAATTACCGGCATCATCCCCTAATACACCCCTGTCAGGCATACCTCTAAAAATAGCTAATGAAGCAAGGGAATTCCAAACCCCATCTTGTACGCCCCATTCCATAGTTTTAGCAAATATCCTTCTTACATCCCTATTAGTTGTTCTAATACCATCTACATGGCCGTTAAGTACAGCACGTTCTGCGGCATCCTCTACTAGGCTCCCTGCTTGCCTACCATAGGTTTCCCATTGACCCTCAGTAGCAGTCTCTAACAATGTATCTAAAGGTATTTTATCCTCATCGTCTGTAGGGCTTCCCCCTCCACCAGTAAGAATCATAGTCTTTTTGTAGTTATCTACAAATTTAGTATCCCGATCCATACGCTCTTTTTTTGTTAACGCACCATTTTTCAGATTTGCAACTGACTCTCTATCCCATTGACCCGTCTCAATGAATGTACCTCCAGCCCCGCCTAACCACGCTAATGCCCTCTCTTCAGGCATATCAGCCGTCATCATATACATAAGCTTAGCTCTCATAGACCTAGGATAAGCAGACTGCCCCTCTTGTTTTACTAGTTGATTTACTACGGCCTGTTGATTTTCTTGACTTAAATTTTCTTGAGCAGTTCCATGCTTTTGTAAAAGTTCTGTTATCTTAGCAGTGTTACCTGAGTTCAAAGCTTTTTTAAGGTCGGGGTTTTCTATCTTTTTGGAGAGTTCTGCTAGCTCTTTCACCACTTTACGCTCAGGCTTAGGCTCTTTCCAGTTCATAAATTTACCATCATCATCTGAATACTTCTTAGCAAACTCTTCGGGGTTATCCAAGAATTCGCCATACAGACCTTTATCTTTATAGAAAGCCTGCATTAGTTTAGATCTTTCACCCCCGTTATTGAATAATTTAAAAGCCCCCACTCTATCTTTATGTTCTTCTGTTGTACCTGGTGTGTGCTCACTCTCAAAAGGGTTGGGTAAAGCTCTTGCAGTAGTGTCTATTTTATTATTGAAAGTTTCTAGTGTATTATTCTTTACGGCCTTCTTTATCCTAGTTCTATCATTCTCACTCAAACTTTCATTCCAGTCCTCTTGTGTAAAATTTAAAGGTAGTTCTTTCCCGCCAGAATGGTCCAACATATTTTCATACTTTTCACTTAATGCAGGGCCTTTTGAATAAACAGAAGTACCGGTACTAGCATCAAATTTCATTTTTCCCTTTCTAACAAAAATATCATCCATTATTTGGGTTCTTCCCATAGGAGTACCGGGTGGGACCTCTTTTCCTTGGGTATCATACATCCCTTCTAGAACTGTCTGATCTACAATTCTACTCTCAGCCCCTTCACTTTCCACCATTTTGCCACTATCAATCTCTTTTTGTTCTGCGACGGCCTTTTTATTAGCCTCCCTAACTTCTTCTATTATGTTTAAATCAACACTCCCTATTTTATTAGGGTCTTCTATTACTGCTGGCTCTAGGATCCCAGACTTATATGCGGCTCCGCCAGGGTCTAAATGTTTTATCAGATGTTCATTACCCGCCCCCTGTGCTGCGTTTCTTTTGTATGAATTATATAAAGTATTAAACTCATCTATTGGTATAGCTATAGGTTCTCCTCCTTCTGCTTCCGGTGTTCCTTTATCTGTTATCCAATTTCTTCTAGCTCTTATATTAAGCCTTCCCTTTTCGTCTTGCTCTTTCTCTATACTTGCAACTTTAAGTAGAACAGCGGGTTCCCCATGTTCATCTTTTCCTAAAGACACACTAGAGAAAGCCATATTGGGGCCTGCACCAAATGTTACATTCATTCCCGACGAGTTTAAAAACTCTGCCATACCCCCCGGGGGTAGTTTACTTTGGTCTGCTATTAAGTCTGTGCCTTTTATATCTGCTACTGATTTACCCTCTCCTCCACCTTGACGAACAAACGACATTTCGATATCAGTAATAGTGTCACTATTTCGCCTTGAAATTTCTACATTTCTTTGATCATTATAAGTAGAAGCTAACAGCTTATCTTTTAAGGGGTCCCCCCTATTAAAAGTAGTTTGAAATCCACTTAAAAGTGATGATCCTATATCTCTTGCCATGATTATATTGCCATTGCCATTATTGCCATTGTTCCTAACGAAGCGATAGTCCCATAAGTTTGTTGTTTATGCTGAGATTTAGCCTGTTCATACGCTACTTTACGTTGAGCTGCATCCCCTGCCGCTGATTGCATCTGCGCCATAGAACTTCTATTAACTCCTTGTCCTATATTAATCATATCACTTAGTAATCTTCTATTTGCTTCCTGTTGCATAATTCTTGCATCATTTAATCCACCGGCCATCCTAGTCTGACCCCCCCTTTGGTTTGCTCTCTCCATTTCCTGTCTTTGCGCGGGAGTTAAATCAGTACCATACCTCTCTAAATTCCTTTGTTGTATACCAGCGGCTATTTCAGTTTGTGTTGCTGCATCTTCTCTAGCTGCATCAATGAGCCCCGTATCTGTTTGAGCTTTATCAATTAGATCTTTTTCAAACCCCGAAAATAAAGTCTGATAATCTTGATAGTCTTGCTTAGCCATATTGGCATAAGCTTTTTCAGGGTCAGACACTTGCGGAAGGGAAGACAACATACTTTGTGACCCCGCATATTGTTGATAATTACCTCCGGCCCCGGCACCACGTTGGAAATCCCCACCGTGCGCTATCGGGTTAAAATTTGCTAATCCACCTGGTAACATCTATCCTCCCCAATCCCACCATGAGCGCTTATCTACGCCGGTTTTTGTTACCTCTTGCGTTTCTGGATTTATCTCCCCTGGGTTTACCCTAAAAGATTTATTCCACTCACCAGTAGCTTTTTTATTTCTAATACCCTGGCCTATATAAGCACCTGCTAGTTGTCCGAACATAGCCCCTTTAGCTTGTCTAGCTTGGAATTTAGCTTGCGTTATTGCTAATTCCTTACTCGTCCTTAATCTAGAGGCCGCAGCTAATCCGGATTGAGCATCTGCTGCTTGTCCTCTAGCTGGACCGAGTACACCAGTTTGCATAGTGGTAGAAATATCTTTAGCTGCCCTACTCGCTTGCATTTGTTGTCCTAATGCAGCTGAAGCCAAATCAGATTGGTAATCAACAGCTTGTGTAGCTGCTAAACTAGGTCTCTGCCCTGTTAAAGCTTGCATAGTATCAGCTTGCGCCCTGTCTTTTAAAATTCTTTTTTGGTCACCCTCTCTAAGAGATTCATCCCTCATCTGCGTTAATAAAGGTTGATAATGCTTCCTAAAATACGCTTTTTCCGCAGCAGCAACTGCAGCATTAGTCTTCTCTAATTCTGATTGTTCATATTTTTCTTTTTTTGGTTTACTACTCATATCTCTTTCTTATATACATAACTGGTTAATTTATACCCATACTTTGGAGCCACTTTACTCCAACCTTTTCTACTTGTTTGAAACTCAATATTATCCGCTTTAAGCTGTTCCGCAAGCCCATCCAACAACTCAAACCCATCTTTCGAGTAATTGCATTTAGGGTCCTGGTAAGCTGCCCACACATATAGAGTGGGTCCACCCCCATGGTTTTGCTGTACACTTGTAATGATAAATCCCACATTTCTATCTTCTTCGTATCCTACATATAAATAAGCTTCTTCATTCTTTAAGGCCACATAGATATCTGCTGGCACCCAATCTGAATAACTTTTCTTAATTATATATCTTAACTTCTCCTTTATGTCTTCATAAACAAACTGTAAATCATCTTCAGCTACCCTTGACAGTACTACAGACATTTACCCTTTCTCCGATCCATACCTCCGGTATCTTCTGACAGGTGGTACTCCCACCCCAGAATAAACAACCTTGCGTCCTACTCCAACATCGGCCCTTCTAGCCTTAATCTCTGCATCTTGTACTGTTTGTCTAAACAAACCCGCATAATCTGCTGCCGCCATAGGATCCGACCAATCCCTAGCTGGCATTCGTAATAATCTATACAACGCACCAAATATAATCCCATCCCTATAATCATCTGCTACTTGTGTAAGTATATTATTAGATGTACGAGATGGTTTTAATGATACATTCATAATGATACCCCCCGTTTTAGTAGTATCCGGTATAGGTATCAACCAAAACAATTCAGGGGACTGTTGTAAAAAATATTCAGGGGTGGAATTATTATTACCATCCCTCCATTTAGGTTTTTGCGCTGCTAACCCTCTCGGGGTTATAGCTTCTAAATCTCTACCGTCATACATGGCCCAAATTATCTTATCTACTCTAGTACCAACAGGTTGATCAAATCCATATTCATAAATACCAGCCACAGTACTAATTGGATCTAATTCTTTCGTATATACCGCAGCTTTTTCACAAAGTTCTATACTAGAAGAACGCAATGCATTCTCTACCATAGTATCCGGACACCCAGGTACGTACGGAAGTACATCTTTCATAAATGATTCAAAACTAGCCACTAGCACTCACCACTTGTATATCAGGTTTAATTAAAGCATCAATCTGAGCTTTACCTTGTACACTAACAGTAAAAGTCTGATAGTGGGCACCTGCTCTCTGTTGATTACCAGCAAACTCAGCATCTTTCATAAAAGCCCTAAAACAACAATAATCTATTAAGGCATTAGAATAATTATCCGGTATAGCAATGGTTGCAGACGTATTTGCCAAATCCGTTGGCCTTTGTGAGTACACAAGCTCTACGTAAGCATTACCAGCTACTCCAGGATAAACGTAATAATTCAAAGGATCATTCGAATCAACCATAAAATGTTTAGGCACAGTACCATGTGTAGCATCTCCGGTAACCGTTGGATCGTGCCAATTCGGTTCCTGCGTATCTAATATATCCCTGGCAACCAACCTAATCGCCTTACCTCCAGTAGCACCACCAGAAGCATCAGACATATTACGTATAACACCAATAAGTTTTAACCCATCAGTTGGTATAGTCTGTTTAGTACCAGTAACCAACTGCACATTAGAATGGGTAGCAGTGGCATCAGGTTTTATATTAGTTATCTCGCGCTGACCATCATTAATATAATTTAATAATTCAGCCTCAGTCCACCGCACATTGGCAGTGTCCTGTAATATAGCTTCTACTCGCGATAATATATTTGCTCCTGTAGTTACTGATGCCATTACTCTTCTTCGCTATTTTCCTCTTCTATTAATACCTTAGCCCAAGCTTCTTCTCTTTCTTCCGAACTAATCTGTTCACCAAAAACCCCTTTTATAACAGATTGTTTAGGTAGCCCATCAGTAGTGAAATCATCAGGCGACCCCTCATCTAATATCTGTTGTAAAGCTGCTTCCAATTTATTTTCTCTATCTCTATTGTCATTTATATCAACAACAATAGCATCCTCCACTTCTTTTTCATCAATAACCCCTATCTCAGATGCAAGAGCCGTTGGACTTTCAGAAACTGAACCTTCCTCTTTTACTTCCCTAGCACCTTGTTGAAGAGCTATTAATGCTATGTCATCCCCTAACTCTTTTGGTTCACCTGCGTACAAACGTATAGAGGATCCCCAAGTTGTAGATACATACATATCTTCATTTGAAACTATTTTCATAATTACTCCTAAATTAAAAAAGAAGGAAGACCACCCTAAAGATGGTCTTCACTTCAAAGACTAGATTATGCGTAAGCAACATCAAGTCTAATTACACCAAAGTCCTCTACGGCACCATTATGATCAGAATTGAATTTTGGTTTCTTCAATCCAAATATCTTGCCAATAGAGATACCATTTTGGTTACCATAGTCAAAGTTATCTTCGACTACTTCCGGTAACCCGATATCAGCCATCGCAAGTGCTTGTGCTCCACAGAATAAGCAAGCAGAGCCGTTAACGTCAGCGTTAGCTCCCCACTTGTATCCAGCAGCACCGGCATTTCCGGAAGCTCCAGAGGTTGCGCCAGAAGTATTAAACACGTGTCTGAACTCGTGAATAAATACACCATCGACCATCAAACTAGAAGATCCAGCAAACAAACTGTTGCTAGGTCCTCTTACTCCAGCATTCCTGACGTTAGCCAAGAAATCAGAGTCTAGTTTAATATCAGCCATAACTTGTGGAGTTACGAAAAGATGAAAAGTCTCTTCATTACCTGCACTTCTGATACCACGGATGTAGTTATCTTTAGCGTAAGCTTTTAGATCCACAATTGTGTTATAGGCCAGTTTATCAGCAGCTACAGTAGCTGTGACATCTCCAGCAACCAAACCATTAGTTGCATCCCATCTTCTATGTCTATTAGAAGTTGGAGCTGTGATATCGCTATTAAAAGAGAGATCACCTAAGTTTTGACCTGAAGTATAAACCGGTCTTAACGCACCGTTGTTCTTTTGTGTGTAAGCAACACCAGAAAGCGTTAAAAACGCTAATTGGTCAATTCTATCGGCAATTGCATAAGCAAGTGCATCTCTAGAATGCTCACGAAAAGTAACAACAGATTTTTGGTCCGCTAGACGACCTGCGAGTCTATTCGCAAATCTCAATTGATCTAGTTGGACCACTATGTCGTATGCACGTAACGATTCTTCGTTACCTTCCAGTGTGTTGTCTCCAGTCACACCATCACCAGTCATATCAGCGAGTAGAGTCAATACTGCTCTAGTTCCCTTTTCCGACTTAGTGAGTTCACTAATCTTCTGGACCATTGAATTAGATCCAGAACCAGCGAATTGGTTGATAAACGACATGTTACGAGCAACGCGCCAAAAGTCACGTGACCAAGCCGTTAATTGTTCGGAGGTCAGTGACGCGAAATTAGTATTAGCCATTTGGCTTCTCCTATATTACGTTACTATTTAACCTGCCAACTTATTGGGATGACAAACCAACCCGTGTACCTCGTATCGTGAGGAACGACTCCGCAACTTTTACGAGCGCGACCTCGAATAGATTAACGTCTTAAATAGACGAAAGCGTTTGTTTACCTTAACGACCAGGGCTAGATATCGTTCTAGCTAACGAATCCTTATATGATATATGACTCTTTACCCAAAGTCACCACGTAATCTACGTAAAGTTTCCTCTGGTAAAGCATTAAACTCATCTTCTGATAACTTATTTACATCAACCGTTGCTTCCCCTCTTTCCGCATTCCCTTCACCTTGTAACTCAGGGGGCTGAGATTCAGCTGCATCAAGCTTTTGCTTAACCGTAGCTCTCTTCTTCTTTTCAGTTATTGCAGTCACTTTTTTATCATCTACTTTAACTTCCGGTTCTACAGGATTGAGTGCTTCCGGGGCCTGGGCAGCTAGTGTGTAGTTAGCTGCTTTCTTTAAAGCATCGGCTGCATCATATCCTTGCACAACGAACGCATCGCGTAGCTCTATAACTTCTTTTTGTATGTCCGCATTAAATTCCTGACTATTTTCGTCAAGAATAGGGTAACTAACTTCCAACTCATTCGCTGCAGTTTGTAAATTAATCATCTCCTGACTTTGTTGAACTGTTTGGCCCATTTTCTGTTGAACTTCAAACATGGTCTGTTCTCTTTCCGCGTTTCGTATTTCACTCCTTATAGAACTAGCCTTAGAAGTATCCCCATCAAGAATTGCTTCTTGGTACTCGACTTCTTTTGCATCAAAATCATATGTAGGGGCTTCTGCCACTACTTCAGCTTCTTTTAACATTTGTTCATCTAATTTTTTCTGTAAAGCCTTTTGTTTTGCCAATACTTCATCTAATCTAGATTTAGGAACCATAGGAGATTTTTTCTCCTCCTTTTCTTCTACTACCGGGTCATCGCTTTTAGCTTCTTCAACCACGGGTTCTTCGACTTGTTCTTCGACTTGTTCGCCTCCTTCATCACCATCCTTTGGCGCTTCTTCAACTTCTGCTGGCGCTTCCTCTTCTGGTTCGTCACCTTCTGCCTGGTCTGTTGATGCCTCCTCGACTTCTTCACTCTCTGCTTCCTCCTTAGGTTCTTCTACTGGATTACCTTCTCCATCCAATCCAAAACTCATATCCTCTTGAAAAGGGGCTGCATCCTCTTCACTTAAGGGATCTGCACCTGGGATACCATCATATGTTACATCTAAAAGACCCGCCTCTGGGGCAGTCTCAGTTGCTTTTGCTTTTGCTTTCCTCGCCATTTCTTACCTCCTATCGGTATTTTTATTGTCTTTAGCAGCACCCTGCATAGCAGTCGTCGCTATCTTAGTAGCTGACTGCAACTCTGCCTGTCCTTGTCTAACTTGATTACTCATATCTGATAAGTTTTGACGTAGGGCAAGCTCCTCTCTTCTCATTTGTAATTCTGCTTGTATTTTTGATAATTGTATTTGTGGGTTCACTTCTGATAAATCTTGTACTTTTGCTATATTAAGAGCTGACTCGGATTGTATCTTACCAACTTCAGCTTCTAGTTTAGCTATTTCTATTTGTATTTGTCTAATTTGAGCTTCCTGCTGGAATTGCATTAATTGTGCCTCTTCTTCTGTTGGTGGCTCTTGACCAGTCATTATACGTATTCTTCTGGCAAGTTCCTCTTTTCTTTGCAGATGTGAATATTCTACTATCATGTCGTCCGGCACTGGGACACCAACTGATTTCAGACTTAAGGCTTCTGCAAATTGAGTTTCATCAAAACTATCCCTAGCAGGTTGAGTTCCAATTACTACATCATACTCACCAATAGTTAGATCGTTAGCAACAGTTCCTTCTGGCGTTACCTCATTTATCATCATGGGTTCCCTAGGTTTCATTGGATCATTTTCATTGGTAACTTGAACTATTCTCTGCTCCGTATAAAAACGTTGTACTAACTTTAATATATTCTCTGCTAAATAATGTCGGGTCTTACCCAAATTGTCTAAAGGTACTTGGATCATTAAAGCGCCACGTTGCTGTTTAGCTTGTATAGCTACTCCGGACACTTCTGGTTTATCCGTACCTAACATGGCATCACTAACCCCACTAATTTGTTTTATATTAGCTGCGGCTTTCATGCCTAGTCTATCTAGGCCAGTTGGAATTTGATTAGGTGGAATTTTGGCAGGGGGGCTGGAGCCACGGTTAAACTCGAGAACTAACCCTGTTGTAGCTCCATGTTCTTCAAGGTCATCTGCCGTCATACCCGTCAAGGACCCGTTCTCTACAATCCACCCACTATTAGCAGTCGTATTTACTATATGTAATTCCTGACTGCTTATTTTGTTTAGCTGCTCTTGTGGTGAAAGTAAATTTCTGACCATGCCAAAAGGTTTGCCCCTCCGCCAGTAAGGAAAATAAGGAATTATTGTAAAATCTTCATAAGGAGACCAATCATCATGTAGTACTACTAGATCTGCAGATACCGTCCAGCGTACGCGCCTGGCCATTCTTTCAATTGTAGTTAATCCATATTGATCAGCGAATTGATTAATTTTTCTAGTGCTCCAAAAATCCGGTACTTGTCTTTGGTCTCCGGTAAGAGGATCAACATAAAACTTACAACTGACTAATCTTCTATACTGTCTTTCTAAAACTCTTATTGCCCTACAAGCTCCAACCTCTTCCGGATCCTTGGGCATTTCTTTTCCATACTCCAAGCCGGAATTAGTTTTTCCAAATCTTTGTTCTTCGTATTCTATGGAGTCTATTCCTAATGTACTTCCATTTTCAGCAATCGTTCTTAACTTATCCGCTTTCTTCCGACCATAGACCTCTTCTATTTCATCGGTTGACATCCATCTTGTTTCGAAAACTTCGTTCCAAGTTTTAGGGTCCCAATCTTTAGCGTCCGGGTCTATTAATATATCTAACGGATCTTTCGCCTTTATTCGTATTTCCCCTTCTATATGATCATCAAAATCCATCCTCACATCAAAATAACCACGGTCCATTATTAAACCATCAGAAAAAACTTGTGCTTCTGTCCAATCCAGTTTGTTGTTGTCAGAAATTTGCATATACAATTTAGTGAGTGTTTCTGCTATTGCTTGTTCACCGCCGCGTCGCGGTTTAAATTGTACGTCCGCTCGTCTAGAACTTTGTTCGCCTATTACTGTATTTACTGTTGGTAAGATCGTGTTTATTGTTAAGGCAGGTCGACCTTCATTATCTAAAGAAGCTATGTCAGCTTCATCCCATTGCTCCCCCCGGTAAAAAGAATCACAGCGTTTCGCCATATCTATATAATCTAAATGGCCGTTGTCCCTAGCTCGTATATATCTATCCCATTGGTTTCTTGCTATAGATGCTTCAGTTGCAGCATCCATTTTTTTCATCTTTTTATATTTAGAACTTGGCATATTACGCGCTCATTGCTGTTTTCTTCGTGGGATCATTTGCTATAGTGTCTAATTTATCACGCCACGAAGGAACATGCTCTATTTTTTCTACATAAGTTACAAACTCAACCATCATTAATCCTAACCAAGCTAAAGAATCAACTTGGTCATCATGGGTTCCATTAGGAAATCTTAAAAGTTCTGCAACCAAAGGTCCAGACCAAACTGGATCTTTTGGAAAAAATACCATACCTTGTTGCATTCTACCTTGTATTGCTCTCGCCCTCGCTTCCTTATCTCTTCGTCCAGTTTTTAATGGATAAAAATATGCTTCATATAATCGTCGCTCCTGAACCCTCTTTTCTAAGAAAGGACCAATAGCCATTTCTATATGTCCCTTCTCTATCCCTACGGCCAACGGTTTCCATTTTTCGTAGAGGTCTAAAATTCTTTCTACTAATTCAAAACCATCGTACCTTCCGCGTACAACATCTACTACGTGTAAACGTTCGTACTCATCTACCCCTATTACCATTCCAACTGAATAATCATTTCTATCTCGTTGGCCAATAGCTAAATCCCAAGCACAATAAAATTTCATCCTTTCGAAATCCACTTCCTTGAAATCAAAATATTGGATCATACTTCTTGTGAAATATTCACCTTCATCTGATACCGGGTTCTGTTGGTACAGTGCTGACCAATCTCTAGGGCCTATGGCCTTTTGTATTTTGGTCAGCGCATCTAGATTATACCTCTCTGGATGCAAAGCTTCACCTGTTTCTCGAAATTCTTCCTCTTTTTCTGCTAATGCAGGATATTTAACCACTTCCCACTCATCCGCTCCTTCGGCCGTGGCCCGTAGTAATCTACCCGCTAAATCATCATCATGCCATCTCGTTAATATTACAAGCATCCCCCCACCAGGAGCGAGACGGGTATATGCAGTGGAAGTATACCAGTCCCATACTAAATCACGATTAAAATCTGATTCGGCATCCTCTCTGTTTTTTACCGGGTCATCAATTACAAATACGTGAGCTCCTTTACCCGTAATACCTCCGCCAACACCAGCAGCTACATAACCCCCACCTTTTGTTGTTAACCAAGACTCAACTGATTGCGAAGTAGGGTCTAATTTTGCGTCGGTGAATACATTCTTATATAATGGCTCACGCAGTAGGTGACGGACCTTTCTACTGAAAGCCATCGCTAAAGATCCAGAATACGAACAGCTTATAAATTCGTGTTTCGGATTTCTACCTAAGTGCCAGGCGGGAAACGTAATACTAGCTAATGTGGACTTTCCATGCCTGGGAGGCATAAACAACATTAATCTAGGAGATTTACGATCCACCACATCTTGGCTAAATTGTTCCAGCCGTTTACAAACATCCTTATGGACCCAACCCGCATGGTAGTCCGAATTAAACCGTTCTACAAAAGGGAGAAGCCGTTTTCGTGAAAGAACACGTTTTGCTAATTCTCGTTGTGCTTCTTTTTGTGCGCTTATCTCCGGAGGAACTTCTTGTTTCTCAAGCTGATCAAGGGGCGGGTCAATCCGCTCTGCGTCGTCTGCCTTACAGTATACACACGTACCCTCTATAACAAGAGTCTTCGGATAAGAGTTCTTACACCTAGAACAATCTAACTTATCAACCACTATTTAGCTGGTTCCAAATAGGCTGCAGCCTTTCCTGCCAACTTCACCAATTCATCATCAGATAATCTTTCAAGCTGTTCCACTTTATCTAGATTAATATTTATTTGGGTGGCGTTGTCCGGGATAAAGAGTCCATGTAATTTACATAATGAGTCAACAATATTTTTTTCTTCAGTGGCGTTAGCGGATTTTCTATGGGCTTCGAAATATAAATTGGTGGCAGTGTTTTTGTCGAATTTACATTCTTCCACCATTTCTTTACGTAAATAAGTAATTGCTTTTTGTACGGGTTCTTTTTTAAAAATTGCATAAACATTCTCCATATTTTGATATCCAGCCGCTCTTCCAGCAGCAGCTTTTGACATCCCTTTTAAATAAAAAAGAACTAAGCGTTCCTCTTGGATGCTTAGTTCATTCAGTTTCAATCCCATATAAGGAAGATGAGATTGTAATTCGTTTCTTTCAGCCTGTGTCATTATCGAGTTTAAATTTTGCATCAATCACAGCTATAGACTCCTTCGCTTCACCGATTTTTTTAATCCATTGTTCAGCTTCAGCAGTAATATTGGAATGCTCTCCAATTCCAACGCTATTTACTAACAAAATTTCGAGGTTTGTGTCGTAATTAGAGATATCCGCAACTAATTTACCCCTGATTGCTCTCAAAATCCCCTCTCTCATATTGGGCATCTTCGTAACCATAAGACTATGGTATCAAAACTCTTCTTTTTTTGTAACTATATTCTTACACCACCAATATAGTTCTTCTTCTGGAAGATTATGCTTCAATATATTAACCCTAGCACATACTAACTGCATATTCCCTGGGATATAACCAGAATTCGGATCTATACGATCAATAGATACATTAAATTCTTTCCTTCCAGACCCATCTTTAGCATAAGTCATGACAACATTAGTTAAAGAACACCTCCCTTCCTGCAAATCCCATAAAGTAAGTAGGTCTTCTACTTCTATAGACCATTCAAGGTCTGGATTTTTCTTTTTTCTAGCATATTTTAGCTGTGAATATAGATGACGTATAAAAGACTCTGGATTATTACTCCTATTTTTATTTTGTTCTACATTCCTACAAGACTTACATATTGTACGTAAGTACGAACCTCGTGCATCGGCCATTTCAAACTGGTCTTTAGGAAGAGACCTTTTACAATTTGTGCACTTCCTTGTTCCCATATACCTCTTATCCTAGCACGAAGTAAAAATTTTTTACAAAAATATAATATATAACACTCATACACTTTCTCCCCCTACCTGCTCCAGCTCGCCCCGCTCCCCGGATCCGGATTCTTGAACCTAGTTCTTCGAATCCGGACGATGAACCTACTCTCCGATTCGGTTTCCGGGTCGCGGAAGAAGCAGCATTCGCTTCGCTCATTCATTTGAATTTAGTTAGCTCCTCCCTTTGGTCGTAGCTAACGGACATGGACAACTCCATTGTCCATGTTGTAGCTGTTGTTGTGATTAATAACTAAAGGAGTTAAATCTATGGATAAGAGATATGACACAGCTACTTTAGAGTGTCCCGAATGTGGAGCACTCTTTCTTGGCGAAGAACCAAGAATTGTTACCCTCTGTTCAGATTGTGAAACAGATGAGCTCGGGAGCTAACGCTCCCTCGCTTCCACAGTCAACACTCCGTGTATGACTGTTGTAGGTGTTGTTATGATTAATAACCAAAGGAGTTAAATCTTATGAATAATCTATTCATACCAGTCGTAGTTCTGGTTCAAGTAACTACTATCTCCGCTTCACTTATATTAATTGAAGCTCTTCGCATCAATGACAACGGTGGACTCAACGCAATCGTTTATACGATGTTAGCTGTTATCATCTTTATCCTTCCCTTCCTCTGGTCTGGGAGACTACATTGTAGTGGTATAAAGACAAGCTATCGTAAGTCTAGGAGACTAGGATGATTAAGGTACTATCATATCTCATCCTCATCATCGGTGTCTTCTACATACTGTTCGGACTACTACAACTACACTTCATGGGTATATACCCACAAGATGAGTATCGTTTTACTTATCTCTTATGGAGTTTTCCAATTGGTATTGGTTGTGTAGTCCTAGCAACAGTAACCCGCCTACTCGCTTCCAGCGATTAGGTTGTAGATGTCTTATTAGTAAGTTAACCGCTATTAAGTGTTAACCCTTTCACATGTATAAGAGACATGTAGGTAATACCCTGTAATCTCTCCGCCCGATAAAGTAAGGCGTTTGGGTATTCCCGTTTCATTAACAACTATCATCAACATAGGAGTAAATATGTCATATGTAGTTAAAGCTTACCGTAGCTATCCTTCAACGGATGAAAACGGCAAAGAGGTTATCAAGCAAAAAGCAGTATCATTAGGTTTCGGTAACGATACTCAAAAAGGCGGTGGTATCAACATCAACCTCGACTCTCTTCCAATGGTGACTAATGGCGCTATTGAAAGAATATCTGTATTTCCATTAGAACAAAAAGGAGAAGATAATGGCGAAAATAACGCTTAATCTCCCTTCTCTCGGTCTAAGAGCTATAGCTGTCAAAAGCACGGCTACAGCCCTCAGCCTCACTAAAGGTATTAGAACATCTGTTTCTAACTTTGCACATGATGTACAGGAAGAAGTAGACAAACCTACACCTGAAAAGGCTGAGTCTGACGAAAACAGTGAACCCAAGAAATCACCATTCGATTTCGTTAGAAGAGCTTAAGGTATATGGGGGGTTTCGGCTCCCCATTACTATCATCAACACAAGTCAATTGAGCTCGCGCTTACGCGCTCGCACTTCTAGGGCGCGGGGTTCGCATCCGCTTCACCCTTGAGCAAAGCTCCCGCGCCTTTGGCTCGCTGGCGCGAACGGTATGGACGTGTGCTACTATCATCAGTGTGCATGTGCTACCATGCACTACTATCATCGCGCTAGCGATGTGGACCTTAGGCCATAAATCGAGCTCTACGAGCAGGAATACAATGCCCACGGGCCCCGTGTACCACTTGTACCACTAGCTTGTACAAGTACTGGTACACCGGAAACCGTTGATTATATTGACTTTTCCACCGATTGTACCAGCTGTACCACATGTACCACTAGTTTTGGTTCTATATATTAATAGACCGTAGACCATAGACCTTTATTTTTAAGTATAAATTCATAATATACTGGTACAAATGGTACATAACCTTAAATAATGCTTTAATATCAATGGTTTAAGGGTGTACCACTACAAAAAACGTACTGGTACACCTCGGACGATTTAAACAATAAAAACAATAGCTTAAGGGTGTACCACTACAACCTAAGTTACTGGTACACTTTCATCAATCACTCCCTCACCTCGTGTTCTTTGCCCGCCCTGCGTGTATTTAGTACGTCCATGTACTAATCACACGCTGTTAGGCAAAGTCGCCCCTCTCTCCCTCGCATGGCTATTCGCGTGGGGCGTTTAGTCGCTCGCTTTTTTAGCAGGCAAAAAAGCTCGCTCCCTCACGCCAGGACGCCACGCTCGGTCGTTCGGGGCTAACACGTCCTTGGAGCACTCGCTCGTTCCTCGCCCTCCCGTCCTTATCGGTTCGGTCGCTTCCAGGCTACGCTCCGCTCCGCCTGTAGTAAGGGTGAAGTATTTATTTTTTGGAGTTTATTATGGATATAGGTAGTGCTATCGGATGTACAAGAAGGGAAGCTATTAGATTTTCATGCTGGGCCATTGCTCGCAATCTTCCTTTCCAGTTCTCAGTTAGAGAGGACGCTGTGGGTAAATATACTCACTTGATTGGCTTGACTAGTGAAACAGTTAAAGTCATGGCTGAACAGGGATGTTCTGTGTTTAACAATGAAGGGGAATAATTATGTTTAAAGTAATCGTAGCTGGTGGTAGGGATTTTGTTGATTCTTTGTATTTACATAGAACATTAGACAAATTGCTATCAAACAAGGCTAAAGATCAGGTAGTTATTATATCTGGTCGTGCACGTGGAGCGGATACACTTGGTGAGAACTATGGTGTTAGCAAAGGTATTCGTGTTGACGGTTATCTCGCCAATTGGGATAAGTATGGTAAATCTGCTGGTTATCGTCGTAATGTAGAAATGGCAAACGATGCAGACGCGTTGGTTGCTTTCTGGGATGGTAAAAGCAGAGGTACTATGCACATGATCAACATTGCAAACGAAAAAGGCTTACAAGTAAGAGTTAAAAGGTATTAGCTCTTACTTGGGTTTCTCCGAACCCCAAGTTGTAGGTTTTTTGTGTTATTAATCGGCCTGGTTAGTGGTCGTCACGACAGGAGACATGTCGTTTCTTATCAACATGCATAGCCCTGGATCTAACTGACATACCAAGATGTCAATACAACACTTCTGCGAAACTTGGTGAGTAGCAGAAGTCGCGAATAAGGAGAAATATGAAAATTAACATATGGTATGGAACTAACGAAAATAGGCAATTAAGTAATCTATCTCTTAGACCATTTAAAGATACTGATAATAGAGAGTATGTAAGCGTTGAACACGCTTATCAGACTTGGAAATCTGGGGCTTTTGACCCTGATATTTATAATTGTGCTTGGAAAGCTGGATCTAAATTCCCTGGGAAACTAGGAACTAAGATTAAAGATAATTGGAACATAAAACTTATGGAAAAGTTAATAAGAGCTAGTTTTTTAGATGAAAGAAACTTTGTTGACTTGTCCATATTAGAAGACAGTTATCCAAATCCCTTAACCCATATACAAGATAAAGGAATATGGGCTAAAGAATTCCCTAGACTATTAACAAAGCTAAGGGTTGAGTTGTTAATTAACAAACTTGGCCCTAAACCAAAATAAGGAGAAATATGAGCATAAATAAACTAGATAACCTCACTAGAAGGCTTAACAAAGCCATGAGGACAACATTACTTAACTGTGACCAAGATGAACTAACAAGATTAACGCAGACCGTTGACCTTGAGACGTGGGAATCGATAGGTAGATTACTTAGAACGGATGTAACACTACATCCAAATTACACTGAAAAGGTGGATACATGAACTTTAAAGCACTATTTCAAGTACTTGAATATATATTTAACTTTGAGTACGCCTACGAAAATGGATTTTGGCTAGAATGCGAACGATGCAGACACCCTATATTAATTAACGAAGTGGGGCGCTATGAGGGCGCAGGAATTACAACGCCTGAATGCAGGCAATGCATGAGTGAGAGGATCTATTGATCCTTTCGCTTTATGATTTAACAAATAGGAGTAGAACTTATGTTGTATATAAGTACACATCAGTATGGAGAATTCTTGCTCTCAAGCAATGGTTCTCCAATATATCTAGTAACCCTAGATGCGGAATAGGCCTAGAGCCTTTTCTTTATTGAGCTCACAAGTTGTGAGTTTATTTTATTAACTGGATATAACATAGGAGTATTATATGTCTAATCCAAAAGGTCAATTTGACCCAGCAGACTTAGAGACCGAGGAACTCTTACCATCTGAAGAACCAACCTCACATGATGATATCAATGATGACACTATGGCTGACCCCGAAGGGGCTGAAGCTAGAGCTAATCCTGGAAAACAATTTCCAGAAAGAGTGCATCGTGATTATCTTGTTAAAAATGGCATCGTCAGCGTTAGCACAGCTACCGTTGAAGCATGTATGGCTATTTTTGATACCAAAAAAGATACTGACGTTTCTTTCGAAGGAAAGACATTAACTGAATATCAAGAAGCTATAGAAGCAATCGTAGCAGGTAAGAAACCCTTACTTGAAGTCGACGCTCCTACTTCTGGCTATAACATGTTAAGTGAAATGACTCGGACATGGGCTGAATTTATCTGCTCAATTTATGACTATACGTCATGGGCAAGACAACTCAATCCTGATCTTGATCAACCACAATCTTTTATAGATCTTGAAACCAAGATGCACAATCTTGGCAAGAAAGCACGTATGTTAAGAGATGCTTCAAGTGAACTATGGGTATTTTTCAATATCAATGGTAACTTTAAGCTCGATGCAACACGTGTTGAAAGAGCTGTCTTCGGACGATTTGAGCGCCTCGCTGATTATTATAATAATCGTTACACCGAGAGCACCATTGGTCGTGAAATGAAGAAAGCTACAGCTGAGTCTGCAACATTAATTGTAGACCTAGTCTAAGAATACTGGCTCATATTGCCTACGTAGATCTAGAACTCTAGGTTTGTATAAATTATATGGGCCATTATTCAACAAGATTCGTCATGGTAAACCAATTGACCGCCGATATACGGATAATTACTAGTTGGTTCTACGAAATCAATGCCTGATATTGCAAACCATGACGATTTCTACATCGTGCGACAACCCTTGACGTGTGCCGTACGTATAATTAATAAGGAAAACTATGGAAATAGAAGATCTAGAATTAACGCTAACTTTTAAAGAAGATAGCAATAATACAGTCACTGTACTACTAACTCATGACGAACCGACCGTGGACCTAGACCGTGTGCCGAGTATCGTCGCTAAAGCATTAGAAAATATAGTAGCTGAGCATAGGTTGCACTACCCAGAGACGGCTAGTGTAATTTTAAAGTTTCAGTGTTTTGATTTCCTAGATCAACAGGACCAAGAGCCTTCCGATCTTTATAACCTTACAGAGGAAAATTAGAAAATTAAGGAGTAACCTATGAGAGAACTAAGTCCAAAACTATTGGTTCGCCAAGTCACTAGAAAATTACGCGCTGGCATAAATTCTATGATTTGGGGTGGACCAGGTATAGGCAAATCAGAAATCGCAATTCAAATTGGTGAAAGCCTCAGTAGAAAGGTTCTAGATTTTAGAGCCAATCTATTTGACCCTGTGGACATAAGAGGTGTGCCCCATATTGTACGCGACGCTGCACAGACTGTAACTGAATGGGCTGTGCCAAGTATATTTCCTACTCAAAAAGACGGAGAAGGCGGTATATTATTTATAGATGAATTACCAACTGCTCCACCTGCAACACAGAATGCATTTTTACAACTGTTGTTAACAGGTAGGATAGGTGAGTATCAATTACCTGACGGTTGGGGAATCATCGCAGCTGGAAATAGACTTTCCGATAAAGCTGCCGTATTTCAAATGACTTCTGTTGTAAAAAACAGATTTGCACATTTTGAATTAGCACCCAATTTAGAAGATTGGTGTTCATGGGCAGCAAAGAAAGGTATAGAAGATTCAATTATTGCGTTTCTACGCATGAAATCAGACCTACTGTACAATTTTCATCCAGATGACAACGCATTTCCGACTCCGAGAACATGGGAGTTCGTAGATAAATGTTTCAAGCTGGGATACAACGATCAATTAACCGATAACAACGAAGCAGATAGATTTTACGATATTTCATCATTAATAGGCGACGGTCCTGCCGGTGAAATGATAACCTTTTTAGAGCATCGCGAGAAAATGCCAGACATCGATCAACTTATGAAAGAGCCTGGCAGTTTCAAAGTAGATAAAAATGAGATTTCCATACTGTATGCCGTCTGCGGTGCTGTAGCAGCACGTGCAACCGTCCAAAACTGTGGAACAATTTGTAAAATTGCGGACAAAATGCAGCCCGAATTTCAAATAATACTCATGCGTGACGCTCTAAACAGAGAGGATCAATTCAAATTTCAACCAGATTTCAAAAACTGGGCAGCTAAGAACTCAACAGTCATACTATAGGAATAAATCATGGGAAGAAAACTACTAAAAGGCTTAAAAGTTTTGGATAAAAAACCAACCTGGGTTCAAAATCCGTACAGCGGAGAGGGATGTGTCCTAAAGCCTGATGCTATTGCAGTTTACGACTATATCAAAGGTTGTGAAGCTTTAGGAGAGACTGAAGGCATGTACAAAGGACTTGACTGGTTTAAAAAATATGAACCCAATGCCTACATGGTGTTATTAGATTAGGAGTAAATTATGGCAAATTTCACAATAGAAAAAAATATTCCCATTCCTCCTAGGGGGTGGGGTTCATATGTAAATCTTTTAGAAATGGAAATAGGAGATTCAATTTTTGTTGACTCTAAAACTAGTCATCAAGCAATTAGATCTCTATTCAAACGAAACAATATGAATATAACTGTCCGCAAGCTATCAAGCGGCGGATTTAGAATTTGGAGAACTGAATAATGGCAAGTGTAAGAATGACAAAAGAATTAAGATCTGGAATCCTAAGTAAATTTCGTGAGGCGTTAGTTGCAACTACTCAAGAGAACCCTAAGATCGTAGATCTAGGCGACAAACTCTATAGTATGGTTCACACTCCTTTGGAACTAGAGTGGTTGCAGCTAACTAGAAAACTTATGGATTCCTACGACGGTAGTGCACAAAGACGTAAAAATGCACTTAGTGTAACTACTGCAGAAAGTATCCATTTTATCCTTTGTATGAAACAGGACGAAAACATAGCTAATAATACTCAGAAAGTAAAACTCGATAATTTCTACATGAGAGAAGAATGGACGAGCAAAGCTAATAAATATTCTGGACGCGAAGAAAGTAATCCAGGTGAAATACATGTAGAAATACCTATGTCGTGTGCAAGACCTATGATTGTGCAACAAAATAATTGGCATTCTGGCTATGATAATCAAACTACGATCCGTAACGGATTTTGCATTGTAGATAAAGAATTAATACAGCTAATATATGATTTCTCTGAAGGATCTCTTAGAGTTGTAGAATCCATAGATAAATTAGATGCCTTTCTAGAAGGTTGTACTACTTTAAAGAAATTCCTAGATGAATGGCCTGGTGCTGAAAATTTAGTCCCAGAAGTATTTCTACAAAAAATGTTTGATAAAGCAATAAAAACAAGTGCAACTGCACATGCAACTATTCTTGCTAAGAATACTTTACCTACAGATTTCAAAGAAGAGATGAATGCAGCAATTTTAACCTCAAAACTAAGTTCATAGGAGAAAAATATGGCAACAGTAAGAATGTCAAGAAACGTATCCGAAGAGATACAAAAAAATGCAAAAAAAGCATATCAAAAAACTAATCCATACCTGCACTTTGATGCAACTATGGGAGATAGAATTTATGCTGATCTTTATACAGAAGCTAAAGAAATTCTCAATAAAGTAAGAGGATTTGAACACATTAACAGTAGTAACATTGTTGAAAGCAATGAAAGGATAAATATACAAATAGAAGGTATAGACACTAGTGAGTATCTTGATCCAACCAGTAATTCTAGTTACGGTGGTAGAAGCACCTATTACGACGCTATTGATGTTCCTTTAACTAGAAAACAATGGTTTTTTAATCAAAACGGTAGAGATAAAGATGTAACCGTTCCTAAATCCAACCCAATTCACGCTGAAATTATGAAAATGTTAGATCATAATGAACAAGTTTATCAAGGGTACGAAGAAAATAGGAACAAAGTACAAGAGATCATAGACGCTTGTGTCACTATTAATCAATTTCTCAAAGCATGGCCTGCAGGTGCAGCGCTTGTTCCTGAAGAAGCATTACAAAAAGCTAATGAACGTTCTGTACGCAAACAACAAGCTGAAGAAAGACGTGCACTAGTAGAAGGTATGGAAACTGATCTTAACACAACAATTTTAACTTCAAGTTTATTAGAGGATTAATATGACTAAATCACCTAAAAAAGACACAACTACCAACATTGCTTTAGATATGGCAAAAATATTTTTAGATATACAAACTTCCAGCTTTAGTTCCGGTGTAAAAGAAGGCAGAAGACAAGCACAACAGGAACTTGCAGCTAAAATTGATGAGAAAATAAAAGAACTAAAAGAGATCCCACAAAGTGAAACTACTCAAGAATTTGACCCTTATGCTAATTACACAGATGACAGACTAGATGAGCATATTAAAGCTACTAAAGAATTTTTAGACGGAGACGATAAATGATCGCAGATATTGAATACACTAAAGCCAGAGCTAAGTTGATTATGGATCAACCTTTCTTTGGCACTTTGTGCATGAGACTACGTCCTATAGAAACTACAAAACTTCCATCCGGCGCTACTGACGGAGTGCGACTTCTATATAATCCAAATTGGTTTCTTAAACTTACACAATTTGAACGAGTTGGATTTTTAGCTCATGAAGTAATGCACTGTGTTTTACTTCACATGCTACGTAGACAAAAACGTGAGCACTTCAAATGGAACATTGCCTGTGACCATGCTATTAATCTTGGATTAAAAGATGTTGGTTTTAATTTACCTCCAGGAGGAGTATGGGATGAAAAATACAGAGATATGTCAGCTGAGCATATCTATACCATATTACCTCCAAGTCCTGAAGGAAAAGAAGGAGAAATTGATCCAGGCGGCTGTGGTGGTGTTTTAGATCACCCCGACGCAGCTAAAGGGCAACCAACTCCTAAAGTAGAAACAGAATGGCAAGTTGCTGTCAATTCTGCAATCCAAGAGGCCAAAAACAGAGGCAAAATGCCTGGTAATATTGAAACAATTATTGAAGATATAATAAATCCAATTGTAGACTGGAGAACTGTATTAGCAAGATTTTTACGAGCAACAGATAAATCTGATTACTCGTGGACAAGATTCAACAAACGATTAATCTCTCAGGGTTTGTATTTACCTGGACTTTATAGTCCAGCCTTGGGAGAAATATCCATAATTGTTGATACTTCTGGATCCGTATCGGATGATGAACTTACTGTGTTTAGTAGTGAAACATCAGCTATCCTACAGGAGTTAAATCCAAGTGCAGTAAACTTTGTGCAATGTGATGCCGAAGTGCACTCAAATGTTACGTATACCAGAGAAGATCTTCCTCTCAAATATGAATACCAAGGAAGAGGCGGTACTAGCTTCGTTCCTGCAATCGAATTTGTAGAGGAAAATTATCCATTAACCACAGCTTGTATCTATTTCACAGATTTAGAAGGTGATTTTCCAGATCATCCTCCTGGATTTCCGATGTTATGGATTACAACTGTAAAACACGATGTTCCTTTTGGTGAAGTTACTTTCATGGAAGGAATAATCGAGGAAGCAGCATAAAAATGAATGAAAAAGTTAATAATTTTATTGATGAGTATAAATCATCTTTAATTGTAGGAAGTATAGTGATATTAAGCTTAATGTTACTAGCTTCTTTCGCTTACCACTTAGTGGTAATTGGTTCTATTGCATTTGCAATAGGTTTGTTAGGTTACCTACTTTGGAGAAAATAATGGCTACTATAACTAGTACCATGTATTCCTTAATGTGGATTCTGATGGAAGCAATCCAATTCGCCTATATGGCATATTTAATATGGAGAGATCGCAATGATGTTGTTCGTAGGCATAGGGAGCGCATTAGGGCTTCTGTTGTTAGCGCTTAAACTAGGCGGTCGCAAAGTCATCGGAATGGATATCGTTTTCGATGTCCTTATCACATTAGTACTCATACTTAGTTTTATGGGTACTTTTTCTGGCATGGCTTCGGCTATGCTAGGTGGGTTGTTCGTGACCGTTATACTTTTTATTATGAAAAGGACAATGGTTCATGAACGCCTAACAATTACCAAGAAACCTATGAAACTTTACAAGTTACGTTTAGACGTACCTGGAGTTGAATGGGAAGAGGTAGAGCCGGAATGGAGAAATCCTAAATAAGGACTCTCTGCTCCTGTTAACGCTACGGTTATGCCAGGTGGCTTAAGTTTATTAATTGCAGAGAGACCTTATACCATAGGTGCTCGATTAATAAACACTGGCATTCTTTTTTAATCAATGGAGAAATACTATGGCGACAGCCAGTAATGTAAAGATTGTAATCAATCCACCTAACTTCCAACAGGTGAAACTCAAGGTTACGGGTTTAACTCCTCTTATTCAAAATAAGATGAAAGAATCCATCCTAAAAGATATGGAAGATGTGCGTACAGGTAAAGCAAAAAAATCTACGCGCAAAGCTGTAGATCCAAAAAAAGAATACTTAAAGTCTTCTTATATACAAGACGATGGTAGCTTTGGATTTCCAGCTTCTGCTTTTAAACAATGCGCAGTTCGTGCAGGTAAAGGACTCGGCCTTGCAATGACCGATACTAGAACACTATTCTTTGTTCTACCTAACGCTCCGGACGGTGAATGCGTAGCTATTAAAAGCAAAAAGCCATTACTTCGTAAAGATCCAGTAAATGTAAAAACTGGTAAGGATCTAAGATTCAGACCAGAATTCAGAAACTGGAAAGCAGACTTACTCATTAAGTTTGATGCCGATAGAATAACTATTGAACAAATAGCTAATCTATTAAATCACGGTGGTCAAACTGTAGGAGTGGGTGAATGGCGTCCTGAAAAGAATGGTACTTTTGGTACCTTTGAGGTAGGTGCTTAATGCCTCGGGGTAAAAAGCCTAAAGCAGATCTAACCGAAGAGTTACTTAAGATACAAAGTACTTATGGAACTCTTTCGGCTGGTCTGGTCTTAAAAGAGGCTAAAAAGAAAAGACATCCACTTCATGTATATTTTAATTGGGATGATTCAGATGCTGCGAAAAAATGGCGTTTACATCAAGCCAATATGCTTATAGTGCGAGCACAAATTGTAGTAACGGACCATGAAGAACGTACTGTTAATGCTTTTATAAGTGTTAATAGTGAAGACGGCCGTGAATTTGTGCATACAGCAACAGCAATTAACAATGATCAAATACTTTTGCAAATTTTTTCACAGTTAGAAGCTCGTATGAATACAATAGAAGATCACTTGCAATCATTGCAATTACTTAGTGGTACTTCTAGAAAAGCTATTGAAACAGCTAAACTTCCTATTACTAAAAAGCGTAAGCAACTAGAAAAGAAAGTTGCTCGTTCAGCTAATAAGAAAAAGAAGCAAGCTGCATAACATTTAGGGTGTAGATATAAACTCTTGGGAATCTACACCCACTAGTTTTCATTGGACTCCCCCAATGAAGAGCTAGAGTTACAACCGTGATACGCGTCAAGGTTCGTGCGCACTTTGATAACCTGATTAGGGTATAAAGCAGACGCCCCTACACTAGCGTAGCTCTAGCTTTACCGTGTGGCTATGTTGTAACGTATATCTAAACGAAGACCTGCGTTTTCAAGTATGCTTTTAATTACAGCAGAAACTAGATTGAATGGAACACATAGTCACACACTGAACTTTATAGAGATTGAGACGAAACAGTTGCAATCGTTATACGTACAATCGCTATAAATAGGAGTGGAACCTGATAAAGAGACGTCCAGTAATCCACTCCGACTTTCGGCAGTCGAGGTAGCCCGTGGTAATGTGCCGTTCGGCATCGTGGGGTTCGTCATGGCAGTCAAGGCACGGCGTATAGAGGTGAAGTGAGGTGGGGTGCATTGTGGTATGGCAGTTGAGGCAAGGCGGCGGTTGGGTCAGGCGGGGTAAGTTCCGTTGCTTCAAGGTAAGGCAGTTTCGGTTTGGTAGGGTTAGATGGCGCGAGTCCCGGTAGGGTTGGTATGGCAGTTTTGGTTGGTTCAGGCGGCGCGGAGTCCGGTCCGTTATGGCAAGGCAGTTTTGGTTGGTCGAGGTGTAGTTTGGTCTGGGTTGGTTTGGCAGTCTAGGTTCGGAACGGTGTGGCACGTTGAGAAGAGGTAAGGCAGTTACGGTCTAGCATGGCAGCGCGGAGTGCGTTCTGGCAGTCACGGTACGTCCCGTCACGTCGAGTCTTGGATAGCGGGTCGAGGTAAGGCAGTCATGTTGCGTCCAGGCAAGGCACCGTAAGGTTTGGAGAGGTTAGTTAAGGCAGTTGGGGTTCGGTTTTGTCTGGTCGGGTGCGGCGTAGTGGGGTCAGGTACGGTAATTTAAGGCAGTCGAGGTGGCGCTGGGTTCGTTTCGGTGAGGATTGGTATGGCAGTCGAGGTCTGGACTGGTAAGTTGAGGTTCGGAGAGGTAAAGAAGGTAAGGCAGTCACGGTGGTGTGAGGATTGGTTAGGTCAGGCTGGGCAAGAAACGGTATGGCAGTCGAGGTGGAGTGTCGTGTAGTATGGTGCAGTATGGTTCGGTCAGGTCAGGCAGTCGAGGTAAGTTTAGGTGAGTCGAGGTTGGGTTGGGTAGGTTATGGCAGTTGGGGTGAGGTTTAGCGTCGTTTGGTGAGGCCCGGTTTGCCAGTTAAAGTAAGGAAAAATAACTATGGATGAAGATCAATTAGAACAAAACCATAAGCATGTGGTTGACCAATTTCAAAGATTTTTACAAGAATGTTCTGAACAAGGAATATCTACAGATTTAATATTACATGCTACTTTTTGTGTACTATTTGATTTTGCTTTAGATAGTGCTCCAAGTAAAGAATCTTTATTTGGGTTGATAGCAAGTGCTATGTCTGCAGCACATGAATCAAATGGACAACAGGAAGAAGATCCGGAAGGTACTGTACATTAATGTACAAGAAGAAAGGGCCCCAGGGGGATAGATTAAAAATTTAATCCAACTATTCAGGACCCTTTCAGTTTCTCATGGGAGGGAGAAATTCCTTACGATACGGTAACCCACATTTCTAATGTTCCAGTTGCAACATCGCCCGCTGGGTCTACTTCAACAGTGATATCAATTGTATCATCTGAAGTATAAGTAAGAGGAGATACGTTAGCATCTGATTCATCACCACCACCTGCTTGACCACAAGCAGAAGCTGCAATGTATTGATCGGCATCTGTGCCATCACCTACACCATAGACTAGGTCTGTACCTGTATCTAAGTCAGTAGATTTGATCTTTACATTATGAACTGTTTCACCAGCGAAAACATCAACCATTTGGTAAATGTCACTAGTATTAGGAGCCGCAGTCACAGAAAATTTAGCATACCGAATCCCTAAATTTCCATCAGGGAATGGTTTAAAAGCTTGGTTACCATTAATTTGGTCCGAAGTAAATGTAGCCATTTTATTTTTCCTATATAATTAATAAAAGTACTTATGTACTATATTGAACATAAAGGCACTTTTTGAATATGTCAACAATTATGGAGAATTAATTTGGCCACAATGGTCTATGTTAAACGTAGCAAAATTCGCTACAACTATAAGAATCCTAGAAATGTAGAATTTAAAAGAGTTGCTATGGCTACTGCATTTAATATGTGTCATCGCAGAGCATCTGCCGGTTGGGAACGTGCAAAAAAAGGTGAATATGAAGCGTGGTTAAAAGCCACGAGCCGTAAAAGGTAATGGGGTTTATAAAAGAGGAAAAATTTATGGGAAAATTAAAAGATAAATACATGGGCTTTGAAGATAGATATGGTTGGGTAGTTAATATAGCTTTAATGATGATTGATAACTACCCAGAACTAGTTAAAACTAAAATGTTAGTTAAAGGACTTATCGATGAATTGCCTATAATAAGTGCTAATGCAACCACAGTTGACGCTGTACAACGAGCCGCTTGCAGGGACGAACTCGTAGTAGAAATATGTGAAGCTATTGCAAAAGATTTTTATAGTAAGGATTTCCAGATTAATAAGGAAAGGGCAGACCAAGTTGATTGGAAAGAATTATATAGGTTTATGACTTTAGATATACCATTAAACCCAATTGGAGTATGAAATGACTGAATATAGTGATTTAGTTGAAGAAACTAGAATAAAATTAGAAGCAAACAAATGGGCCAAAGGCATTAGATATATACATGCTAACAATGGAATTATTGAAACCAAATACAACAATGGAGATGTGCATTATCAAGAGACAAAGGATAAAGGAAAAAGTTGGACAGTCTATAAGAATTTACCTAAACAATCCCTCATTGATCGTTTCTTAAGAAGAAAAACTCCAATAAAATCAAATACTTAGCTCAAGCCCCTGTTGTACGTAGTTGTACAAAACTATGGTTCAGATCCGGATTATGTACAACTTGTTCCCAATCACCCACTGCGGTATTATGGTATTTTGTAGTAATTACAAAAAAATACTAACACTAATACAAATACTAATACCATTACTAAGGAGAATATATGGATACAATTTTATTAAAAGTAGTATTTGCTCATTCAAATCAAATCAAAGGTGTTGCCGGTGGCAATAGATATTTTGATGTATTACATATAGGCAGGAAATGGGTGCGTATTCGTGAATCTGCTAAACGAAATAAAAATGCAAAACGCATAACAAAAATAACTTGGGATAGAATCACACAACTTAAAGACTTCGAAATCATAGAGGATAACCGATGAAAATATTAACTTTAGACTTTGAAACCTATTACGATACTAAATATTCTCTTACAAAGATGACTACCATGGAATACGTAAACCACGAAGAATTCAAAGTATGGGGGGTAGGAGTTAAATTAGAGAATGATTTGTACGACTGGTACTCATCGGATGAGATAGAAGAATATTTTTCTACAATAAATTGGGAGGACACTGCTATTTTGTGTCATAACACTCTCTTCGATGCCTATATATTAACTCAACATTACAAAGTATTTCCTGCTTATTACTACGACACAGCTGCGATGAGTCGCGGTGTGTATCCCGGACAAAGTGCCAGCCTGAAGAATGTAGCTGAACGATTATTCCCAAATGATCCCACTTTACGTAAAGGAGATGAATTAGTTAATGCCAAAGGCATACGAGATTTACCACCTAGTTTAGAAGATGAAATAATGAAATATTGTGTACAAGATGTTCTTTTAACTAGAGAAATATTTGATGTCTTAAAGAAAAATTATCCACAAAAAGAATTAGATCTCATAGATCTTACTACTCGTATGTTTGTTGAGCCTAAACTGATCTTAGATCTACAGCTCCTTGAACAACATCGTACAAGCTTTGCCGAAGACGCCGAAGAAAAAATAAAAAGTTCAGGGACTACCCGAGAAATTTTAGCTAGTAATAATAAGTTCAAAGAACACCTGGAGGGAATGGGTGTAGTTGTTCCTACAAAAAAATCTCCGGCAACCGGTAAATTGATACCTGCTTTTAGTAAAAATGATGCAGCATATCAACAAATGTGTAAAGAATATCCACATTACAAACACATCTGGGACGCACGAGAAGCTGTAAAGAGCCGAATAGAAGAAACTAGGGCCGAAAGGTTTATGAACTCTGTAAATAAAGACGGCACCTTCAGTGTACCCCTAAGGTACTATGCAGCACATACTGGGCGATTTGGTGGTACTGAAAAATTAAATCTACAAAACCTTCCCCGCGGTTCAGCATTACGTACTTCTTTGTGCAGCCCCCCAGGCAGCTTACTATACATAGGAGATCTGTCCAACATCGAAGCTCGTATGTTAGCTTGGTTAGCTAAAGAAGCTGATTTAATAGATGCTTTTACCGAAGGTAAAGACGTATATAGTGAGTTTGCTTCCGAAATTTATGGCCGACAAATTACTAAGGATGACAAACTTGAACGTTATGTAGGAAAAACCGCCATATTAGGACTTGGATATGGTATGGGGTGGGAAAGATATAGATATACACTAAAAACCGGTTCACCATCCATAGATGTAACAGAAAGTACAGCAAGGGCTATCGTAGAGATTTATCGTAGTTCTTATCCAAATATAGTTCATCTATGGAGAATGTGTAAACAACTATTATTTTCAATGGGAGACCAATACCAATGGGGCTCAGGGTATGGTCCACTAATTGTAGAACATCATTCTCTCAAATTACCTAATAATATGTTTTTAAGTTATCCAAATCTTACATACACGCCCGCCGATGGTGGGTTTGTGTATAATTCATTCAAAAGAGTCGAACGAATCTATGGTCCTAAACTTACAGAAAATATTATTCAGGCTCTTGCACGTATAGTTATAACCAATGCAATGCTGCAGCTAGATAATGTAGTATTGCAAGTCCATGATGAGATTATTACTTGTAAAGAAGCTACAAATCCAGAGGATGAACTTAATCGTATGTTAGGTATAATGACTAAGGTACCAGGTTGGTGTTTAGGTGTACCTCTAGCAGCTGAAGGAAGTTATAGTACTAGATACAATAAGTGAATGAACAACTTAATTTTAACTCGAAGGAAGAAGGAGTCTGTAGTAATATACAACAGTGAGGGAGTTATAGCCCGAATTGTAGTTACATCCTTAGGGTCTAAACAAGTAAAACTTGGTTTTGAAGCGGAAAGTAGTATAAAAATAGACCGGGAAGAAGTATATAACAGTAGATAATAACAAGGAGAAAAGCATATGGAAGTAATTTTTTTAAGTGCAAAAGAAGCTCTTGTAAAAGAAATATCCCAAGACAAAACAACCCCATACCCACTAGCTAAAAGCTTTACTTCCCACCACTATAACATTGACAAAACACAGGAAGGTCTCCAGGACTTCGAACATTTAATTACAAAACATAGTGCACTAGGCCATTGTTTGCACAAAGGCAGACTATTAAAGAAAATTAAAAATCAATCCCGTGCAGGTATGGCCGACCGCAATGCGGTAACCGATTTGTTAGTATTTGATTTAGATGGAATAGAATTACCGGGAGTTAATCTTAGAGGCTCTATAAATGAACATGATATACATAATATATCCGAACAGTTTGTTGCCTTGTTACCACTTGAATTTAGCAATACTTCTTATATAGCTCAAGCCAGTGCTAGTCTAGGATTAAAAGGCAATAAAATATCTTTACATGTATATTTCTTATTAAAAAATTCAGTATATCCAAGGGCTCTTAAAAATTGGTTGAAAACACTCAATTATGAAATTGATATATTAGCCGACCAATTAACTTTGTCGTCAAACGGACACTCGCTTCGTTACCCATTAGATACTTCTGTAGCAGATAATTCAAAACTAATTTATACAGCCCCTCCGGGGTTTAAAGACGTACAAGATCCGATTAACAGCAGTAGGATTGTACGAATAGACCGTGGGTCATCAACTGTAGATATTGGTACATTAATATCAGATGTAAACCGTGAAAAAATTCATACTATAGAAACTAAAATTAAAGATAATCTACGAAGTAAATTAGGATTACGTAAAAAAGCAGCAAAAACTACAAATATAACCATCCAGGATGAGTACGTTGAACTCTTACAAAACCCTGACAAGATGAGTATACAAGTTAGTAGGATCTCAGAGCCGTATGTTAATTGCAATGTAAATGGTGGGGATAGTGGGGGTTACTATTTCTTGCTCACTAACCCATATTACATGTACAACTTTAAGGGTGAACCTATATGGGAAATAGAAAAAGCTGATCCAGAGTTTTATCGTTCTATATTCGAAGATTTATTGAAAGATGATACTCCGGCTAAACCTATTATTCTTAGGGACTTTTATACCGATACCTATTTCAATGGTTTGTATGATAAAAATAAAGAACAATTCACAGATGACTATCCTTTAACTCCGACTAATAAGACAAGTTTAGAAGGATTCATGAGATCCCATAATGGGCCTATGCCAGACTTTGTACCAGATGCTAAAGTTGTATTTAATCCAAGTGCAAAAGAAGGAGTTAATTTAGAAAAGACTCCTTACTTTGTAAATATGTATCGTAGAACCCCCTATATACTTAAGGCAAACGAAATTGAAGAAACTCCTTATGGAGAAGCCCTATCTAAACTTTCGTTTTCCTGTCCTAATATAACTAAGTTAATAAAGCATGTACTTGGAGATGGTAAACTAGAATTTGAACATTTTTTAAATTGGGTAGCTTATATCTATCAAGAAAAACAAAAGGCTATGACTGCTTGGATATTTACAGGAGTTCCTGGCACCGGTAAAGGCGTACTTGTACAAAAAGTACTTAAACCACTTTTCGGTGAAATGCAGGTACCAATGCGTTCACTAGAAAATATAGAAGAACAATTTAATTTGTACATGCGTACAGCGCTCTTTCTAATTGTAGATGAATTTAGGATGGGGGATTCAGGTAATGTAGGCAGAATGGCTGATAAACTTAAACATCAAATAACCGAACCAACCTTAACAATTCGTGCAATGCGTACAAATCAGATTGAGCTGCCCAGTTTTTGTAATTTTATATTTCTTACTAATAGGGCCGATGCAGTACGTATAGAAGAAGGAGATAGACGCTACAACGTTTCTCCCCGACAGGAACGTAGGTTAGAAGACGTACACCCAGATATTATTAACAATATTTCGTCATTACGTTCTGAATTGTACAACTTTGCTGGGGCCCTCCATAGCTTCGTAGTCGATGGCCGCATGGCACACACCGTGTTGGAAAACGAAGCCAAAACAGAGATGCGACAAGTTAGTATGTCTGTATTAGAAGAATTTGCTACTGCTATTAAAAATCAAAATTTACTCTATTTTACAGAAGTATTAGACATACCTTTAGCTAATACCTTTGATGCTGGTAGCATTTCAATTTCACAACGCTATGTTAAAGATTGGATCTCTAAAGTAGGTAAAGAAATAGTTATACCAATGCAGCATTTCAAACTAATGTACGATGTATTAACCGATAGTAAAAATAGAATGTCAGCAAGAGACTTCTCAAAAGCTATGTCTCGTTATAATGTAAAAGCCGGTAGAAAACGTGTAGGTAGTAGTAAAGGAAGTTCGGCCCCAAGAGGAATTATTTTAACTTGGTATTTACCAGATAAGCAAAAAGATGCTTTAATAAAACAATATTTTGATAAAAAGGATAAAACTGCCCTAGTAAGTTAATTTATGAAATTAGTTCAGGATGTACGTCCAGATTTGGACAGCCTAGAGTCAAATAGTTCTAAAGAAGGAGAACTAGGTCTCATTCCTGCCTGGTCCTATTCATCATTAAAAACTTATGAATCTTGTCCTTATAGAGTATATATAGCTAAAGTTAAAAAAGTACAAGAAGACTATGGCCCTGCAGCTAGTCGTGGAACCAAGATCCATGAAGAGGCTGAACATTATGTTCAAGGCACAAGCAAAGGTTTTCCAGCTTCTTTAAAGAAATTTCAAGCCCAATTTGAACTACTTAAAGCGTCATATATTGACGCTAAGGTAGAATTAGAAGGAGAATGGGGATTTACTATTGATTGGGAGACCTGTGATTGGATGGACAAAAAAGTCTGGGCTCGAATAAAGTTAGACGCTATTGTGCATGAAACAGAAACATCAGCTCGTGTAATTGATTATAAAACCGGTAGAAAATTCGGTAACGAAATAGCACATGGCCAACAAGCATTAACATATGCTATAGGGACTTTTTTTAGATACTCAAATTTAGAACATGTACAAACCGAATTGTGGTATTTAGATAAAGGAGAAACTACTTTTCAAGCTTATACTCGCGATGAGGCTATGACATTTATGCCTAACCTTAATGAACGTGCCTTAACTATGACTTCTGCAGTTAAATTTCCACCTAATCCTTCCACTTATAGTTGTAAGTGGTGTTCTTATAAAAATGGAGAGTCCCCTTTATGTGAATGGGGTATAAAATAGAAAATGTACCCTATTTATGTTAAAATAAACATAAGTACTAAATAATAAATACAAATATAAAATATGAATATTCCTAAAGCATATGCGCATCAGACTGAAACTACAAACTTTATCCTAAATACCCCTAAATGTTTAATTACATCTGATCCAGGGACTGGTAAAACTAGAGCTGTATTAGACGCTTTTGTTAAAAAAGGGGGGAAGATGTTAGTCTTAGCACCACTTTCTATACTGGAAGCTGCTTGGGCTGATGATATACTAAAATTTCAACCTGGTATAAAATATGGTATAGCTTATGCAAAAAATCGTGAAAAAATATTTAGGGACCCTTCATACGAAATGGTTATTACTAACTTCGAAGCTGTTAATTTTCTGGTTAAAAACCAAGACATTTTACAAAGCTTCGACAGCATATGTATCGACGAATTTACAGCTTATAAAAACAGAACTGCAAAACGTTCAAAAGCGCTCACCAATCTTATTCATAATTTCGATTATAGGATTGGTATGTCTGGTACTCCTAATAGTAATACTATTTTAGATATATGGCATCCTGCCTTAATAATTGATGACGGAGAACGTTTAGGAAAAAGATTCTTCTCTTTCCGAAGTCAAGTATGCACTCCACTATTCAATGGATATGCCAATGAATGGAGAGATAAACCTGGAGCAGAAGAAGCAGTAGCGGATCGTCTTAAAGATATAAGTATTAGACATGCGTTAGAAGATTGTATAGATCTCCCTAAAAATATAACTCGTACAATTAATACTACTCTTAGTAAACAAATTAAATCTTACTACGACACCCTCGCCGAAGAGTCAGTTTTGTACACAAAGAGGGGGACCATTAATGCTATAAACGCAGGTGCTAGAGTAAAGAAACTTCTTCAGCTTATAACTGGAGCTGTTTATACAGAAGAAGGAAAATATCAATTTGTACACCAAGAAAGATATGATTTAGTTATGGACCTTATAGAAGAAAGACAACATTCTTTAGTTGCTTTTAATTGGAAACATGAAAGAGATCATTTAATAAAATTAGCTGAAAAAAGGAAATTTTCTTATGAAGTTATAGATGGAGATGTTCCGGCTAATAAAAGACGAGATATAGTAGCTCGTTTTCAAGCAGGCCAAATAAAAGTGCTATTTGCTCATCCACAATCTGCTAGTCATGGATTAACACTTACAAAAGCTACCACTTGTATTTGGTGTAGTCCAACCTATAGCGCCGAACAATTTCAACAATTTAATAGACGAATACATAGAGCCGGTCAAGATAAGAAGACCGAAACTATATTAATTGCTGCAAGAGATACTTGGGAAGGTATCGTGTACAATAAACTAAATACTAAATTAGGTCGAATGGAAAACCTTTTAACGGTATTATGTGAATTATCTAATGAAAGACCAAAAGAATATAGTGTATTTGGGACAGGATATACAAGACAAAGTAACGTACCTCAGTCAATTCCCCAATGATGTACTTGCTGCTGCTTTATTATTTACCATAGCAAATACTTTAACAATACAGACAGAACTTATAGATAATCAGGATTTTGAAGGAATAGTAGATAAAGCAGGAGAAGAGGCCTTGAGCCTAGCTGATGAAATAAATATTCTATATAACACTAAAAATATAACGAGGCATTAAATATGACTAAAAAATCAAATATCAATGAATTAATTAATGAACTAGCTAATACAAGAGACTCTATAAATGCTCTTGATGAAAAAAGAAAAGAGTTCACACAAAAGAAAATGGATTTAGAATCTAGGCTCGTAGCTGTAATGGATGATCAAGGAATCGAAAAAACAGCTAATGATCGAGCAACGGTTTCTGTGAAAACAGAAAAAATGCCTACTGCTGAGGATTGGGATCTTATATATACGCACATACTTGCTACAAAGCAATTTGAGCTTTTACATAGGCGTCTTAGTGCTCAAGCATTTAGGGAAATCTTATCATTGGGACAAACAGTTCCAGGGGTACGATCAACGGACGTGGTTCGTATCAATTACAGATCGCGATCTTAATATTAACTATAATGAAATAGGAAAAAATAACGATGGAAAATCAAGAAATAGCCCTCGTATCAGATAAAGTTCCTGCTCATGTAAAAACTAGTGCCGGTCTCGGTAACGAAGAGGTAACAGTGGAGCATTTACAAACTCCTCGTGTAAAACTCTTACAACAACTTAATAATGAAGTTGACGAGAACCACAGTGAATACATAAATGGAGCTAAGCCTGGTCATTTCATAAACAATGTTACTAAGGAAAACTACGGTACAAGCATATATGTGCTCAACGTACGGTTTACTGAAGACTATGTTGTATGGAAAAAGCGTGATTTTGGCGGCGGATTAATAGGTACTTTCAATACCTTACAAGAAGCCACTAATTTCATAAATGAGCAAAACATGGACATTGATCAACATGATGTAATACAAACGCATTCACATCTATTGATTTCAAAAAATCCAGAAACCGGAGAACTAGGTATACCTTTTATAATGGATTTCTCCTCTTCTAAGTTACGAGTTTCTCGTTCTTGGAATTCGCAAATCCAGACTAAAGGTGGAGATAGATTCTCTGTTTTATGGCAACTTGAGTCTGTTAAAAAAGCTAATAGAGCTGGTCAACAATTCTATAATTTGGATGTTACAGAAGTAGGCTGGGCTCAAGATACCGATTATAAAGAAGCCAAGGAGTTATATGAACGTACAAAACGTTCTAACGGGGCTACTCTATAACCAAATTTGTGAGGGGATTTAAACATCTCCTCACCTATTTTATGCCCTTTAAAAATTTTTTATTGCAACGGAAGCATGAATTAGGAACGCATGGACGCTTTGCTAAATTTGCTTTACAAGACAAAAATTATCCTTTTAATGAGTCCTTCATTAATCAATTAAAATATCTAGAAGAACATGACGCCCCTACAACAGCATTAGAAGCTTTAGCTGATACTTATAAAGAGTATAGTAAATAACATCGTGTGCCGTGGCCAAAGTAGATTATGTAAACAACCCTCCTCACTATAATAAGGGAGATGTAGAGTGCATAGACGCAATTGAAGCAATGCTTTCTCCAGAAGAGTTTATAGGGTATCTACGTGGTAATAGTCTTAAGTATCGTTGGCGATTTAGATATAAAAATGGAATTGAGGATCTAGAAAAAGCCGAATGGTATGAAAACAAGCTTAAAGAAATACTAAAAAAGTATGAAATTGACTGTAATAGATAATGTAATTGGTAAAAATTATCAAAACTTGATAGAAGATAATTTTAGTACTTCTAAGATTGCTTGGTATTTCGCTGAAAATATAACTAAAAAAACTAGTGATATACCTAGTTCAGGGTTTTCTCATACTATTTTTAAGGATAATAATCCAACAGGGTCCCTCTTCAATCTTGTTCTTCCTATCTTATTAGAAGGCTTGAATAAATATAAAGAAGGAACAGAGATCAAAGATCTATACAGAATAAGAGCAGCTATGTTTATTAAGAATCAAGCAGACACATTACATAATGCGCCTCATATAGACCATACTTTTAAACACTACACTATGATTTATTACATCCTTGATAGTGATGGGGCAACAAGAATATTTTCTGAAGGAAAAGTTATAGATGAGATTGAGCCTAAAAAAGGTAGAGCAGTTTTTTTCTCTGGTGACACTTATCATGCTTCTGCTATCCCGAAAAATCACTCAAGAAGGATGGTAATTAACTATAATTTTATGATTTAAAGTATAAATAAATTAGACAAATAACATAAAAACTGTAATATATTCAAAGCTATAGACACGAAAAACTTAAAAGTGGAGGTTTTATGTGTAGATTAGCGCAATTAAGTGGCAGACCTGAGAGTCTTGCAAGCAACCCTTGTATCGGTTGGTGTACCACCAGACAATTCGGAGATGATCGTTGTAAAGGCTGCGGCAGGCTTGAATCCGAAGTTTCTGAATGGCATTGTTATACTGATGTAGAAAAGAAACTTATCAATATTAGAAATGCTGCTGATGGGTACCCTATTAGACAATGTGTCCCGGTTGGTTGGAGGCCTACCCCTAAAAAAATTGAGAGAGTAAAAATTATTTAATTACGTATATTTTTTACCCGCGTTTTTATTTCTAGGAAATGATCTATTACTACTCCTATGCCTAACCACAACATTCCCAGAACTATGATTAAAAGGATTGCCATCAACGTGATGTAAGTCTCTATTGTCTCCTTTAGATACCCTACCTTCTCGGAGAGCTTGCCTACGTACCTTATTACGTTGCGCCCTACGACGCTTCTGTTTAGGACTTCCTTGATATTTATCATACTCCTTCCTATAGTTTCTTGCCATTTAGTATACCCCTTTATGATTAGGCACAGTTGAGTATTTAGCTTTACAAACTGATTTCCCTGATCTCTTTTTATATTTTCCTTTCGGGGTAGGTGGTCTATTAATCATGCTGTTTTTTCTTTTTATTTTTTGTATATGTAATAAGGGGACATCTTCGCTTTAAATCAGGCCACCTATAAAATTTTTTTGTTTCATGGTCCCAAAACCATCCTAAGTAACAATTATCCACTAGCCAAAGGATTATCATTAGTTTTTTCTAATTTTTCTATATCCTTTTCCAATCCTTTTACTGCTACAGAAAGACCAGATAGTTGTGCTTTTACTGAGTTGATGGATTCAGCATGAGTCTTTAAAGAAACACTAATACCTTCATCTACAGATTTATTAAGATAGTCTATTGAAGTTTCTATGCTAGCAAATCTTTCTTCTATCTCTTGAAGCCCTGATTTAGTAGAAGCAATTCCCTTTACTTTTGATTCAAGATTCTCAAGTCTGTTAACATAACCAGCTCCTGCATACCCAAACCCTGCTAGTGTGCTTATAATAGTAACAAGGGCTATTACTTGTCCTGCTTTTGATTTAAACCATTCCATAATTGTCTCCTATAAAAAGTTTTTTATCATTGTTAAAAATATCCAAATCCAGCATAAGATATATATTATATAAATAACTCCATCTATTATTACATCTCTCATTAGAGGGAGGGCTGTTGGTTAATCATTTCTCCCATTTTGGTTAAACTTGCCCCTGCTAAATTATAGAACCCTGTTATATTATCAGTCATATAGTTGTTAGCATATATAACTTTAGGTTCATACCATTCATCCTTTTGTGGAATAGATCTATCATAATATTCTGTAAAGCCCGCGTTATAGCCTAAGTATGCTACTAAAGCAGATTCATCTCCATATTGCCCTGTTTCTTCTTGTGTAGATTTAATTTCCTCTTGCTTCATTTCTATATTTGCAGCAACTATTTTATCAGCAATTTGGTCAGCTTCGCTAGTAGTTGCTATTTCAGAAGTAGCAGTATCAATTTGGCCTTGCATATTTTGCACTTGAACTTCTGCCATAGTTACTTGTGGTGAATCATCAAAAGTTGGCATTGGGGTGACCATTATTGAAACATTGCTAACTGCCCCTGTATCAGCACTCATTGACAGTATGGTGTTAGTTTGAACAGAGGCAGAAGCAAATTGGTCAGATCTACTGGGTGAACTACTGGTGCTCATACCTCCAGTTGATGATGAAGAAGCTGCAACAGAGGCAACATTAGAAATCGAAGAGTTGCCCGCACCACTAGTATTGCCTGAAATGGAGTTTTGGCCTGTAGCACTAACTGTGGTGCCTGCAGTGGTACCACTAACACTATTAGTAGCAGCTCGTATTGTATTAGCTACAACATTAAGTTGGGTTGAAGTAATACCCCCTTTCTTTTCTTCAACTTCTTCTGCTATTAACATTTCAGTATCTTCTATTTCTTCTTCGAGTATTTCTTTTTCGGTTTCTGCGAAGTATTCTTCTTCGAGGTCTTCGTAGATTTCTTCAACGGCTTCTTCTTCAAAGACTTCTTCTTCGATAAGGCTATCTTCACTACTTTCTGCAACCTGTTGGTTTTCATCAAGCTCTGAAATTTCTTCCATTTCTTCTTCATACCACTCATCAAGTTCTTCCACTGTTTCGAACTCCAAGTAATTATTTTCTTCATAGGTAAATTCCTCTCTAATTATTGTATCAAATTCATATAATTCGACTAATTCTTCAGTGTCGAATATGTTTATTGTTTCATCAATATACTCTATTTCATAAGAAGGTTCATAATAAAAATCTTCCGCTAGCATATCATAGTTATCCATTTGCAGATCCAGATCGTCCCAGGTGTCCAAGGGTGAAGTATCCCATTCAATCCACCCCTCATTATCAAACACTACCTCTGTTCCATACCATTCGTCCACTTGCTCTTGTCCAAATTCCTGTAAATCTATTTCATACCATTCTGCATCGGTAAAATACATATCTGCATAGGGGTCATCGTCATAACAATAACTGGGATTATCTATACAGCTATCGGTAAAAGGATCATCATATCCATAATCATATTGTTCTTCTGGTTCATAGTAAGCAACTGAGTCTTCTTGTGTATAACCTGGGCAGAAAGGGGCATATTGTGGGTCTTCATCACATTGTTGATCATCATAGGCACTTGAATAATTAGGACAGGAATTAGAATAAAGACTATCTAAATTACATTGTTGCGTTAAATAAGCTGCTGCATAACCAGTACAATCTTCATCGTGTAAAGCACTTAAACTACATTGCTGATTAAAATAAGCTACAGCATAGCCAGCACAATTTGCCGAAGTTAAAGGCACAGTTGCACACAATGATTGATCAGTGCCATCGCCAAATAAAGAACCCCCATTTTCTAATAAAGTATTCTTAGCGTTGCTGCTGGAGTTCCAATCATAACTAACACAGGTTCCGGATACATTGGTTGTTCCTGTATTGCACTCATCAAAGAAATGGTAGGTGTAGATCTGTGAGGTACTTCCTTGCTCTCCGATAAGGACATCATGTGTTTTAATATCTAATTCGCCATAACGATATTCGTAGGTGTTATTGGGATATAACCAGACTTCTATACTATTATCGGAATTAGAACGATTGTATTCCCTCATCTTATACCAGCCAAAAATAGTATAATCATCAAAGGCTTTAGCTCTCATGGCTGAACCCCCATCTTTTATCAGGTCAGTCCAGAAGGGGAATAAAGTGTTGGTGTATTGTGGTAAAGGGTCAGGGGTATAATCCCCACAATAACTACCTGTCAAATTAAAGTGCAAACAGCCATTAGTCGCCATTCTTGCTTTAGTAAAGTCATTACCATAAAAGGTAAAGGTAAAACCTAAGTCAAAAGCTGCTGAAACTGAATCATCATTTGATCCTAATCCTGTTGAGCCTGATGAATTAGTTTGTAAGTCATATAAGTCTTGGTTGGCTTCATAGACATAATCCGCACTAAGTGTACTACAAGCAAGTACTAAACTAGCTATTATTAAATTCTTTAACACAAGTACCTTTTGATTTCTTTTTACCCTTAGAGTTTCTTGTAAGTTTGCATTTAGCTACATACTTATTCTTAACTTCCCTATAGTCTGGCCTATCTTTTTTATTTTCTTTCCACCCTACAGAAGCCTCTTTACCTACTTTACCCATGTAAGGACAAGGTGTGCCTGCCATTTCCATGGCTTTAAAAACTCGTTCATCTTGGCATAAGATAGCCACCGAGGCGACCTTCATCCCGGTATCATAGAGGTATTTACTTAATTTTAGCCTTTCACAATTTTCATCTCGTATCGTTCTCCCTGTTGAGAAGCCAAACACCTGTCCTTGAAAAGCTCCAGAACGCCCTGTCGTGCACAAATCTTGACTGTAACTCATAATTGATGGAGCGATTGCCGAGGCTGGTGGAGCTTTACTTTCTATTTCTTGTTTAATAGTTTGTGTGGAATTGTTTTCGTTAATGTTTCTATTAGTATTATCTGATGTAGTCTGATTAACATTGGTGTTGGTATTGTCAGTTTCCACTTTAGATTCAGATGTGGACTGATTCACATTGGTATTTGAATTTGTATTTGTATTTGTATTACTGGACGTACTTGTGGACTGGTTGGTGTTGTTTGTAGTACTAGTGCTACTTACATTCTGATCTACAGTTGAGTTTACTGTACTTGTAGAAGAAGAGACATTTGTGTTTGTGTTGTTTGTAGTGGCATTACTAGTAGCCGTACTAGTATTAACATTAGTATTTACATTTGTATTTGCGTTGGTACTTGTATTGGTATTTACATTTGTATTCTGATTAGTATTACTAGCTGTAGCAGTTGTAGTAGTTGTATTAGTATTTACATTTGTATTTGCGTTGGTATTTGTATTGGTATTTGTATTGGTATTTGTATTGGTATTTGTATTGGTATTTGTATTAGTGTTTACATTGGTATTATTTGTGGTCGTATTGTTCGTTGTATCTAACGAATTCTGTTCACAATGTTCAGTACCAGCAGTACAGTCTGGGTTTTCAGGCTCATTTTCTGCTGCATTTAATGATGCAATTGATAAAACTCCTATTACTCCTAGCAGAATCCATCTGCGTAAGGAGTTAGGTTTACTCACTTCTTCTTTTTCTTTCCTTTCTTTTTCTTTTTCTTAGGTGGTCTTCCAACTTGACTACCATAAGTTCCTTTACCATAGGGCATATCTACTTACCTTGTCCTCGATACTTTTTTCTAGTATCACGTTTATTACACCCAGCTCCAAAGCTATTTTTACTAGCCCCTATGCTGGTTCTCTTTGTTCGCCTTTTTTGCTTACGTTCATCATTATATAATGGAACTACTCGAAAAATCCTTCTAATCTTCTTCATATTCTTCGCCTTCGTCTTCGTCAGAATATATTTTTTCCATTATCTCTTCAAATTGTTTTCTATAATCCTCCCTAGACATAAATGCCATGTCATGTCGTACTTGGTGTAAACAATATATCCTATAACATTCATCTAGCTGTTTTTCCAGATATAGAATCATTCTTTTGGATACTTATCTTTAATCTCCGTGATTTTGTCTTTCCAAGTAGTTGTTCCATCTACTTGATCTTTATATAACATATCTAATTGGGTTCTCCAATGTGGGTACTCTTTTAATCTTTTCTGTTTATAATTTAAAGTTTTATCTACCTTTTGTCTGTAAAGAACACCATCTTCTTCCACAATTTCAACAATTTGATCTAGTGAGGTACCAATGTTTCTTTCCTTTATCTCTCTCCAATTATCCCCAAGGCCTCTCTCCTCATATATAACATTACCTACAACTTCATCATCAACCCATTGTACCCAAGCCATTATCTTACCCCCATTAAAAATCCAGTAGATTCATGAAGAGTCATAGTAGCAACGTCTTGTTCCCAAGACCCATCATGATTTGATCTATATTGTAATCTAGCCTTTACTCCATGAGTAACATTTGCACTAGCCGCAGTATCTGACCAAACACCAGCTATAGTAAAATCATTGTAAGCTGTGTCCACTGCTATCCAGTCAATTAATGATTTTCTTATGTAGGGGCCTGTATTACCAGAAGTAATAGCCGCACTAAAATATAAAGCTTGGCTTCCTGACCAACCAGACACAGGGGAGCTATCAGAATTTGTGTATTTAAAAGTATAACCTGTAGGCGGATCTCCAACTATGGTCCAACTTGTTATCTGCCGTCTAGTTGTTCCATCAGATAACCACCCACTATTACCAAGGATTAAACCAGTATTAAGAGCAGTGATACCCCCAGCCTCACTATTAATGTCTTGTATAAAAACTGAACTAGATATAGTCAAATCTTCATTGCTATTAGAATAGGTTGGAGTAAATTGTAAATAATCATGGTATATAGTAGCACCAGTGAATCCAGACCCATAAGCCGTTGGGCTTGCGTCTGTTGTAGCTGTCTCAGTAGCTGTTGTTCCTACGGAATTAACATTCCAAGCTGCCATTTCTACTTGTGCGTGATACCAAGAATTTTTATCTGTCTCTACTCTATTTATATTAAAATTAGCGTAGGGGCTCCAGCCCGCTGAGTGAGTGGGTTTAGGTAAAGAGAGAGTCAATACATCGAACCACCCATAAACAGCATTACTAGCTAATCGGTTAGCAAAATCAATTGAACTAGCTAAGGTACCGGAGACAGCCTTTGATACATCTCCCCCTAGTTTATGTGCATAGAGATTGGTTATATGTCCTGTGTTTATCTGTGCAGTAGCTATTTTAGCAGCAGTAATAGCAGCAGTATCTATCTTAGCCGTTGTTATATCACCATCATTAATTTTAACTGTAGTTATAGCGGCATTTCCAATTTTAGCTTCTACAACTTGTAAATCATCTATCATAGCTGTTTGTATAACAGCGTTACCAATAACACCATCCCCAGCAACAATAGCTCCTGTAGCTATTTTGCCAGCAGTTACAGCCAACGCATCTAGTTCAGTAGCACTGATTGCACCAGCTGCTATTTGTCCAGTATCAATTGTATTTGCAACTAATTTATCCCCTGTAATAGTGGTACCGGCAATTTCAGTAGCAGTAATAGTGCCTGCAGCTATATCTCCGGCAGCAATAGTATTAGCTGCTATTTGAGTAGTAGTAATAGTGCCTGAAGATATATCTCCAGCAACAATAGTATTTGCAGCTATTTCATTTGAGGTAACAGCATTGGCAGCTATTTCTGTAGCTGTAATAGCATTAGCCGCTATCTTTGCTGTACTAATTGCATCATCTGCTATCTTTGTAGTAGTTATAGCTCCTGCCGCAACTACATCAGCGGTTACAGCATCATTAGCCATTTTAGCAGCGGTTACCGCATCAGCCCCAATTTGTGCTGTAGTTATAGTCCCAGATAAATCTACAGTTGGTACAGCTGCTGTCCAGGCACTGCCTGTATCCCTATATAATTTATTATCACTTGTTAAAAATACTGTACGGCCTTGTGTGCCAGCAGAAGGTAATGAGCCTAATACTTCTACCGGTTTTATAGCACTAGCAAACTTAGTTCCTGCTATTGTTCCGTCTGCAATTTTTGCAGCTATAACTGCATTATCCGCTAGAAATGTGCTTGTAACTTGCCCCGCTGTAGCTGTAGCACTAGCTGAATAAGGTCCTGTTACTCCTGCTGTACTTACATGTCGTACCCAATAATAATAGGTAGTCAAGGGATCTACATTATCTGTAAACAAACCTGAATATGCAGTCGCTATCTGTATTGCATCTCCTAAAGCATTAGTACCACTTCTCCATATTTCAGTATGATCCCAATTACCTATAACAGTCCAACCTGTTGTCCAACTTAAAATAATTTTAGTTAATCCGGCACTTGCAGTAAGATTAGTTGGTGCAGGAGGTACTGCTAAATCTTCTGGCCCTTGAAAAAATTCAATGGCAGTAAAGTCTACAGAACTATCAGCGTTAGGATCATAAGGTCTAGTAGTTAAATCTTTTGCTAATCCAGATTCAATTAATTCCCTTAATGTGACTGCCCTATCTCTTACATCCCCCCTTCTACCAAGTCTTATTTCAAAAGCTTCTTTAACGTCAGACATCCATTGTTTAATTGAAGGTGGAGCATCTGCAGGAATATCAGGTAGCTGGGGAACTTTAGTGGGTTGTAGTTTGTATGTTGCCATTATGTTGCACGTATTTCATCTATTGATTCTGCAAGACATAACTCATTTATGTTGAACTGACTCTCAATTTGTACCTCCCATTCTTTAGCTACATTACTAGGTAAACGCATAACTGTTTCATAAATAGTGGAGTTACTGATACTACCTGGTGTGGTAACTGCTAATGTTTTTGTACCTGAGCTTTCTGTAACTGTACCTGCATAAATAAGTGTACCTTCAGCATACACACTTACAGTGAATGGGTACCCTTCAGCTGTAACGGAAACCCAAACCATGCTTGTAGGTTTAGTAGTTACAAACTTTTTACTTTTCCATTTAAGCGTGGCTAGAGTATTACTCCCTTGAAATTTCTGTATCTTCCTATTAGTTGCAGTAGTATCAATGACATAGAGCTGCCCGTCTTGTGGATCATAATAACCACCACGTGGGTCTGTAGTACTTGTTACTGTTAATGTAGTAAAAGCGTTTTTACCTCTACGGGGGTCAAATATAAACCCTGCTCTATCATTTGTTCCCACACTATGAAATCCTACATATGTACCTTCATGAAGAAATCCTTGTATAGTAGTTGGGTTATATGTACTTAACCAATCTTTAGGATCTACAAGTTGTTCTGTAACGAGTTGTACTTCATTACCAGCTACAGCTACTAATCCATCTGGGCTTGCATACATGGCATAATCACCCATATCCACCATACTACGTTTATTAACACAAGCATGTGCCGCTTCTAATCTAACTGCCTGCATGGAACTTGGATCTACACCACCAACTATATATGGATTACCTTCTGTAGCTACAAGTAAAGTATTACCTGCCATTGATAAAGCAACTATATTATCTTCTGTTGTAATTCTGTAAGAAACAGGCCAAGCATGTGGTAAATATGGCTCTGAGAAACATAATCTTCTACCGGTAAACCCAGCAAATATACCATTGGGCATAGCTGTTAACCCCAACATTTGACCCTCTGGATAAGTACTACTATCATCATCAGGCGGACCTATCCAATAAGTAGAAGGTATTACTTCACCTAACTCATCACCATCTAACGTATCTGTTGTATTACCACCAAAGGAGCTGAGTTCTTTTACAAATTGAAAAGCTGTTGTATTAGACCCTGTATTAGATCTATAAATACGCATCTTAGCTCCTGATGTATTTACAGTAGTAGTTGGGGCAGCAGGTAAATTAGTTAAATTTACATATTGATTCGTACTACCATCAGTTTGTGTATCTGTTACATCAATAGTAGCAGTGGCTGCACTAGGAGGGCCTTCTTCACCAAACCCAGTTACATAAGTAAATACATAACAAACTGTATTAGGGGTTTCTGTATCTAAATTATTTGCAGCTCTACTAAGTGCAAAATTACCAGGTATAGCTAAAATAGGAACCCCCAATTTAAAACTAGCTGCAGGATAAGTAGCACCACTTATCATAGAAGCCTCACTACCTACTCTAGGATAATCTTGCCCAGTAAAATATATCCTATCATAAGCATCTTTAGGTAAGGGGCCATAGACTACATCTACATCCTCATTCCATTGAAGCCAATAATCAGTTGATTCTGGTGTATATTTCCAAATAGAAGTACGGGTAGCATTAGATAAAGTAGTAACACCACTAGAAAAACCTGTGGTTACTTGTGAATTTGTACGAAGGGGCACTGCACGTCCGCTGTTTAGTACAACATTTTCAGCAGTTTGAGCTACGCCATCAGCTAATAGCCTCGAAGAAACTACTGGAGCTATGCCATTGAACTCTGTTACCTTAAAATACACGTTATTTACTTATCCCCTTATGTTTTTCGAATGTCCTGAGCCCGCCCAATCCGAGAAGCCCCATAAGAATTGTCATTAAACTACCCATATCAAATTCAGGTAGGTCAAAAGTTATACCAGCAGCAGATAAAGTAAAGACAATAATGGGTTGTAAAAGGAAATGATATAGCATAGCTACACCACACACCCACCCCACAAAAGGTCTCCATCCACCTTTAAATATACTACCAGATGCGGCCTCTGCCTTATTAACATCTATCTGTGCGAGATTAGCATTATGCAATTGCATATCCATCTCGTGTTGAAGTTTAGCTTTTAGATCTTTATCTTGAATAAACTTATCTAGAACTTTACCCGCTATTCCTACTACTGAATCTGTTAATGCCATATTATTACCTCAATAAATAAAATGCCGCTGCTATACCGGCTGTAATAAGCACCCAAGTAAGACGCTCAGCTCCACCTACAAATTTTTTGTTTAGGTTTATTTCTATCTCAACGTCTTCCATTCGTCTTTCCATATTGTCCAGACGTGCTATGAACCGTTCTTGTTGCTTCAATACTGTTGTCAATCTCTCCTCCACACGAGCCATAGTTACTAACGTTTCTGATAATCTGTCGATCTTCATTTCGACTCTTTCTAAACGTCTTTCTTGCTCACCATTGCTCATTTATAACTCCAAACCCAAGGCCGTGGCCTTTCATCTGTTGATTCCAGGTCATCTAGATGTAAAAATCTAGAATCACCATGTTGTTTAACTCCTATCCCTGTCATACCAAAAGCTGCCGCTAATAGTATAGTTCGATAGGCATCACCACCACGTATAAGTATATCAACTGCGTGGCCTGTTGTGTGAGCTCCAGGAGATTTCTTTACACTTTCTACTGGATGAGAGGGGTGTCTGTAACCACTTGTTATTACAAAGGGTACATCTACTGTTTCTCGTACATTAATAAGCTTCTCCATGAACTTTTCGTCCATAACACAGTTGCCTGTGTGGGAGCACTTAAGTTCATCAGTAGAGAAATATTTCCATTTACTCATTTTCCTCTATGGGGTTTAAGCCATCATCAACAATCTTTTTCTTAATCTCTTTTATGTAATGAGATTGAGATCCTTGGGTACGTTGCATTATATAAGCAGATTCTTCCACTTCTTTATTAATGCGAAGTAGCATATTAAACAATAGAGCCAGTTCTGGTGATAAATCTTTTATCAGATATTGTTTATCATCAAAAGATATAACATCAGGTTCCTTGTTTTCGGGCTCTTTCTTTTCTTCCTTAACCATAATTTACTCCTATTTATTATTGATTATATTTTATTCTGGGATTGTATAACTGTTATCAGCTACTGGCTTTACAGGAGGATTAGTTATAACTGAATCCACTTGTGAAGCAAACACTACGTCCCAATGTGAAACGGGGCATAGAGCTTCTAGTTCGGATTTTGTCCAACTAGCTTTAGCTTTAGCTACGAAATTTACTTCTCCATTAGAGTCAGTAGCTGATACAAACTTTTCAAACGTACCCATATAATAAGTTGCGTCTCCTTTTGAATCATTTTCGTAAGTATATTCTAAATCCCACTTTTCAACTTTACCATTCTTTTCAAATGGAATAGCTTTAGTTAGTGCTTTAGTTACTGCCATTGTTTTTCTCCTTTTTTAATTCTTCGACTTCTGCCGAAAGTTCTTGAACTGCTTTTACTAACATGGGAATTAATGCTGAAGGTGCTACATTTTCTGTACCACTATCTGCTACGTCCCAAATATTGTTCCCGTCTTTGACGCTATCATATTTATCTATAATAGCCTTAACTTCTTGAGCTATAAAGCCGTGATTTGTTTTTCCTGTTCCTTTACATGG